>OCTV010000121.1_pt1 | contig 30304 bp, 14 predicted proteins | sample 1539101 | NCBI WGS metagenome assembly OCTV01 (sample SAMEA3991422, study PRJEB22521) | metagenome | biome: anthropogenic terrestrial biome; feature: sewage plant; material: sludge | place: Sweden | collected 2012-09-26 | reverse complement strand
ACGTATATTATATTACATATCTTGAATTTTTATCCACCTAAATTTGCTAAGAACCGTTTTTTTGCCTCCACCCTCCACTGACGAAAAAATAACTTTGTATAAGTTTGATTAGTAGACACTTGGAAGGTGTGGAGGCAAATTTGTTTGCCTCCACACTGCTTCCACTGTCTTGTGTCAAATTAGGTTGACTCGTTCATTGTTAATTGACAATATGAGTTGCCATATCCACTAATAAAATTTGTCAATCTTTGCTCATAAATTTTACGAAGGCGCTTCGTAAACACTTTACGGCGGTGCCGTAGACAAGTTAATCCACCGTCGTAGTAATATTACGAAAGTGTCGTAGCCACTTTACGGCGCTTTTAAAATTATTTGCGCTAATGTGCTAATTGTACGATTTATGAGATATCTGTTAAATATTATTATCGTTCTACATGTGGAGGCAGTGTGGAGGCAAACAAATTTGCCTCCACACCTTTCATTATGTTATTAATCTGATATTTATGAAGGAATTTTGCCCCTAGGTGGAGGGTGGAGGCAAAATACAAAAAAAATAGTAAGATGAAAAGTATCATGTACTTCACTGCATATTCCCAAAGAAAAAGTATCTTATCAGAACAAGAATAAAAAGCGGAATCAGAATCTATATTACGGTCATAATCATGGGGGGATTGGCATTATTCACTCCGTCTAAATTAGACGGAATGAATTTAAAATAATTGCATATCGTTCATTATCAAGTAGTTAAACAAGTTGTTTGCCATCCTAATAAGAGTGAACCAGGTTGGCACTTTTTAAATCAAAAGTTTAGATTTAATGAATTACTTTTGCAACATTGAAAAGAAAATCTAAACATAAATTGTACCTTATTTAAAGAATCTTTATGGAAACTATTATTAATGAAAAAATGGATTTGATCGGTAGTGCTTACGAGCAATATCATGACAATGTAAAAGTATTTATATCAAGTCGCATCAATAACAATATTGAACTTGCGGAAGATATGACACAGGATGTCTTTGTCAGACTGATGGACTATAAGGGTATGCTTCTGACAGAAACTGTCAAAAGTTTCATCTACACGATAGCCAACAACTTACTGATTGACTATTTCCGCAGGAACAGCAAACGCATGGAAATCCACTCCTATATATATGACAGGACTGACAGTTGCGATAATACAGTTTTTGAGAATATCCATGTCAAAAACATACTTCGTATCGAAAAGAATATGGTAGACACATTGCCGAAGATGAGACGCAAAATATACTGCATGTCAAGATATGAAGGATTGTCATGCAATGAGATTGCCGGCAAATTGAATATGAGTCAACGTACTGTGGAATCCCACTTGCTCACAGGTCGCAAAGAGATACGCCAATACATGAGTAAAGTCTGCATCTAAACATATATTCCCATAAAAAGATTCAATAAATACAATTTAATGTTTATATTTGCAGCACAAATAAATTTGTAACATCTTATTAACATGAAGAAACTATATATTCTACTGATTCTTTCCGTCTATCTGTTTTGTGCCAACGCCCAAAATACGAGACATCCATATCTGATTTTTACTAAAGAGAAAATCGACTATGCCAAAAGTCGTATCAAATCGGATACTACGATGACCCGTTGCTGGAAAGACATACGCAAATTCGCCGACAAGAACATCCAAACCAATGATATAGCCAAATTAGACTACCTTTCATTGGCTTATCTGATGACAGACAACCGCAAATATTCTGATGCTGTCAAAAATGTTTTGCTCAATGCCGTCAAGGCAAAAGCCTGGGCTACATCTGAGATGCTTGCCCGTAAACCGACATGGAATGCCGACCTGAATGTCGCACACAGATGTTTCGCAACAGCTGTCGGATATGATGCCATATATAATACTCTTACCGCAGAGGAAAGAGATACCATCTCCCGTGGACTGTACAGGCTGGGGGTACAACCTGCCATGCACGACTGGCTCATGGAGCCAACTCGTATACATTCGCTCAACTCGATGGGACACAACTGGTGGAGCAGTTGCGTATGTATGGGCGGACTGCTCGCCATGAGTCTGCAAGATGAAATCAGTGAAGCAAAAGAAGCCGCCGGTACAGTCAACGAACTCCTTCCGGAATGGTTTGATTTCAGTGGTGACGTCTTACAGAACAAAGCCAAGAGCTTCGATGAGGCGGGCGGTATGTACGAGAGTCTCAACTACGCCAACTTCGGCATAGGCGAAGCGTTGCTATTTCGCATCGGTTGGAAAAACTGTCGCGGAGAAGCATCCATGCCTATTATCAGACAACTGACCAAGCTGCCCGACTACTTCATTCATCTGTGTTATCCGCGTACAGGGGCACTGTATGATGTCAATTTCGGTGACAGTCATAATACAATATCGGCAGAAAGTTGCATGATGCTACTTTACGAACTCGGTATCAGAAATGACAATATGCTATGGTATTTCAATCAGGTGGCGGAAGGACAGCACCGAGACGGATACTTCCGCAACCGCCCCATGGGATTCCTCTATACCCCCGACACCCACGATGCGCCCAAACAACCGACCGCCGTCAATTCTTATCTATGGAAAGATTTTGGTTGGGCTACAATGCGCAACGGTTGGAGCAAAAATGCCACAATGATTGCCGTCAAAAGCGGATACACATGGAATCATTCCCATGCTGACGCCAATTCGTTCGTGATATTCCATAAAGGTGTGGAGATAATCAAAGACGCGGGTAATTGCTCATACCCGAATCCAGCATATAGGAATTATTTCTTCCAGAGCGATGCACACAACGTAATCCTATTCAACGGAGAAGGTCAGCCTCGTACCCAACAATATCATGGTGCCCCACTTCGCGGATACCTGTATGACCTGATGGACGGAGGCGACACCAAGTATGTGCTTGCCAACGGTACAGGTCCGATGTCGGACAAGTTGAGCCGCAATTTCCGCCACTTCCTATGGATGGGTAAACTGTTGCTGATCATAGACGACATCAAGAGTCATGAGCAAGGCAAATTCGAATGGTTATGGCATACGGAAGGAAATGTCAAAAAAGATGGATATAACCTCAATGTCACCAATGGAAACTCATCCATATCCATCTGTCCATTGTATCCAAGACTCTTTGCCCAGTCGGATTTCGTACACGATTACCCCGACGACATCTATCTGGAAGAAAAACAAGGACCGACGGAAGACCTGAAAGGAACCGAAAAATACTACTCTTTCCACTTACCGCAGACGACGGATATGGTAAAGGCGGTCACGGCAGTGATACTCAAAGACAGTCCCGATGACAAAAACCTGCCCGTGATAGAAAGACGCGATGGCAAAGACTGGATAGGACTGAGAATAAAACAAAACGGACAGACTACAGATTTATATATCAACCAACTGGCAGACGGCAGACTGATGCACAGCAACTCATGGATAGAAGCTGACGGTTGGACGACAGACGCTTACATGCTTGCAGTGACATACAAAGAAGGAGCAGATGCAGCCGATGCAAAAGACTTCTTCGTATGCTACGGCAGTGCGGTAAGAAGAGGAACAACAGACTATTTTTCTTCGTTGTCCAAACTTTTCGTCATCAAAAATAGTACAGCCGGTAAAGACAGTTTCCACATCGAAGGACAGTCACACGTGAATGCCACATTCCGTTCTATCAAAAAGCCAGCTACAGTAAATGTCAACGGCACAGAAATGAACGTATCGTATAATAAGTTCGGTTTGAACATCAAATATGGAGAGTAAGATGAAACAGATTAAAGTTATCATATCAATTTTTGTATGTTGCGCCTCTATATTATCTGCTTCAGCCATACAGATAGAAGGAACAGTGCATACACTCAAATCACCCGATGGCAACTATGTGTTTTCATTCTTCCAGGATGAACATCAAGGCAAACGGCAGATGTATTATGCAGTAACCTATAAGGGCTATCCTATTATCAGACAGTCGAAGATGGGTGTTAACATTCACAACCAGTTGTTCGAAAGCGCCTTAGGGGTGCCCAACGACACATGCGCCAACTGGGGTGATAACCTGATGTATATCGGCACAGACACCCTGTCACACCATACGGTATGGAAACCATTATATGGTGAGTGGTCGGAGATTACCGACAAATACAACGGCATGACATTCCAGTTTAGGAAAGGGAAACCAGACACTAACAATTACAATGTGTTCAACAAAGAACGCACCTATTATCTCAATGTGGAGGTACGCGCCTATAATGAAGGTATCGCCTTCCGTTACCATTTCCCTAGTACAAGCAACGGGCTCTTCATACACATCACAGGCGAACAAACCCAGTTTGCCATGCCCGAAGGCACAATGTCCTATTATGAGAAATGGGCGCAAGGGCCCTTTTCATACATACCTCTAACGGAATGGAAAGACGAATGTGAACGACCGCTCACAATGAAAATGCCCAACGGATATACAGTGACATTGGCGGAAGCACGTCTCACAGATTATGTCAGAACGAAATTCAAATTGGACACCAGCTCCAAGAATACATTAGATGCCAATATGTACGGTTGCGCTGATATCATGACACCCTACAACACCCCTTGGCGTGTTATCATGGCGGCCGACAAAGCGGTGGACATTATAAACCACGACTATATGATACTCAATCTGAATGACACTTGTACCATTAAAGACTGCCATTGGATCAAACCCGGCAAGGCTTTCCGCACAGGACTCGATCAGAAAGAAGCACTTGCCGCCGTAGACTTTGCCGTAGACAGGGGATTACAATATATTCATCTCGATGCCGGCTGGTACGGTCCAGAGATGAAAATGAGTTCTGATGCCACCACTGTGTCCGAAACAAAGGATCTGGACATCCCTGCCCTGTGCAAGTATGCCGCCTCAAAAGGTATCGGAGTATGGCTCTATGTCAACCAGCGCGCACTATACCAACAGATAGACACACTGCTTCCCTTATATAAAAGTTGGGGCGTAAAAGGTATCAAATTCGGTTTTGTACAAGTGGGCAACCAGCAATGGACCACTTGGCTGCACGATGCCGTGCGCAAATGTGCCCGGTATGGTATGATGGTGGACATCCACGACGAATATCGTCCTACTGGTTTCAGTCGCACCTATCCCAACCTGATGACTCAGGAAGGTATAGGAGGTAACGAAGAATTTCCGGATGCTAGCCACAACGTGACATTACCGTTCACCCGTTTCATAGCAGGTCCAGCCGACTATACCCTATGTTATTTCGACAGACGCATCAAAACTACCCATGCACATCAGTTGGCTATGGCTGTGGTCTATTACAGTCCCATCCAGTTTATGTATTGGTACGACAAACCAGTCTTATATGGTGGTGAAAAAGAACTGGAACTATGGAAAATCATACCTACCGTATGGGATGAAACACAGGCATTGCAAGGTGAACCTGGGCAATATATCGTGACAGCACGCCGAAGTGGCAGTAATTGGTATCTTGGAGCGATGACCAATACACAAAAGCGTCACATTACGATTAAGACAGACTTTCTGGAAAAGGGAAAAATATACATGATGAGCCTCTATCAGGACGACCCGTCATCAACAAGTAAGACAAAAGTTAAGTGTTTCAATCAACAGATAAGAAGCGGACATCCATTAAATTTAGACCTTCAAGACAGTGGTGGCGCGGCTGCATTATTCCGCATCATCAAGTAGGATGACAGTTAAGGAGTAGACAGGAATGTTTACTCCTTCTTTTTATTAAGTTGCTGCATATATTCGGTAGGCGTAATACCAGTTACCCGTTTAAAGGTATTGAAAAATGCCGTCTTTTTGAATCCGCACTTTTCACTCATGGCGGCGATCGTATATTTTCTGTTCATCTCCGGATTGGCAGCCATACGTTTAAACTCGTCCAGACGATAGTTGTTGATATAGTCGTAATAATTCTGCTTTAGATAAAGGCTGAATACCTGTGAAAGTTTATTAGCGGTGCATCCGATAGCTAGGGCGATGTCAGACATTTTCAGATTGCTATCCAGATACGGTTTCTCCGTTTTTAGGTATTTTTCAAGTTTCTGCACTATGGCCACATATTCCTCATCGTCCATCTTTACCCTCGAATACTTCTCCTTTGGTGTCTTGTCTTCGTCACCTTCGGTCATCTTATAAACAGCTTCTACTATTTTCTTTCTACGTACCACGAAAATCGTACCTCCAGTAATAAGAAGTATGAGAATGAACATTTCCGCATAAGTCATGGCACTAGGTCTGACCGACATCAGATATGTGGTATAGTTTTCGGCTCCTGCCAATCGGATGTACAACGCATGAGAGCCTGGCAACATACCGCCAAATTTAATACTATTAGTACCTACCGATGTTTTCCATTTACCGTTGTCCACCTTATATTCAAAAAAAGTATTAGAAGGATTGGAATAATTCAGTATAATCGGTATGAAAGTTAAAGGGTCGCTTATCACATTCCAGTTCAACTCTATCAGATGGTTGTTGTTTATATCATCTTCCACTTTCATTCCTACATTTTCATCATCCACCTTCACATCTCCAAGAATGATAGGGAAACGAGTCTTGAAATGTCGGTTTACGATTCCACGAGTCTGCGCATACATCAGTCCACTATTGCTGCCTATCCACACATTGTTCTTCTCATCCAGATACACCGCTTTGGTATTAAATGCTGTACCATGCATATTATCCATATTGCCAAACTGAACATACTGTTTCAGATCCCTGTCAAAATAGAATAGTCCCTTATCCGTTGCCATCCAATATCTGTCATTGGCATCCCTCTTGATGAAGGCGCATGATTCATCCATTATATTCTCATCAAATTCCAACGTCTGGAATTCAGACATATCATTTTTAGTAATATAGACACCACTATGCCCAAAACCTATCATTTTTCCGTCACCGCCTTTTGTAAAATAGACTTCGCTCACTCTATTGAAGAATCCATCAGGAAAACCGGTAGACTGGATTGCCCTATTGCCTGCGTTCAACAGACAGATGCCTTTCTGGGTACCTATCCAACCATTACCGTTGCTGTCAAAAGAGATACAATTGACAAATCCGTTCAGCAAACCGGAATTCTGCGAATTATAACTGTCTGTCTTACCTGTTTTGGCATCATAACAAAAAAGTCCGTCCACTGCGGTGATCCACATTTTATCGTCACGCACCACAACACTGAATATGCTGCCTTTGCTTAGAGAGGCATTATCCGTCATAGGTCGGACCTGCATCGTGACTGGGTCGAATATTTTCACACCGCCGTCGAATGTGCATATATAATATTTCCCCTGATAGAACACGTTGGATATCACGATACTTCCGCCTATCTGCTGTGGACTGAAATACTTCACCATATCACGGGCCTCATCCACGAAATAGAAACCGTTACGGGTTCCTATCAGTTTCTGTTTGCCATTAATGGTAAAACTGCGTACATTCAGATTTTCAGTTGTAAAATTGCGATAAGAATAAGTCCTGAAAATAGGGTTCACATAGTATGTATACATCAGTCCCAATCTGAATGAACCGAAGAAATCCACACCATTTTCATCGTGCATATAACTGTATACGGAATTATCTTTGAGCGCAAAAGGTGTGCTGCCGGTCGTAAACGATTTCACTATTTTGTTTTCTGACACGGATATAATATGAGCACCGTTACCGTCAGTAGCTACATACAGATGGTCGCGACCGTCTGTTGACAATTCAGATATGATATTACAATCCACAGATATATATTTAGACAGATTGCCACTCCTTACATCATACTTGATAATACCGTCATTGCTCGACCCGAGAAAGACATATTCACCTATTGAAGTAAGACAATGCAGATTCCCGAGCAGTTGCATCTTTGTACCTATATCCACACTCCTCAGTCCACCTCTTGTCATCATCGTGAGGCTTTTATTTGTGGCTATCCACACCCGCTCTTTTTTATCAATAAATATATCGTTTATCTTATTTTCACCCGATAAGGCATTACTGCTTATCAGATACTTTTTCGCTTTTCCGCCGTTCAGCACATACAGTCCGTTATCCGTACCTATATATAAGGTGGTACCGGCTGCCGCAAGTGCTGATACATTACAGTCTATTTCAGGACACATTCTTACCAGAGAATCGTTCTGCAATTGATACAATCCATTCGTTGTGCTTACATAAAGTCTATGGTCTGTGGTCTCCGCTATATCAAGAACCACATTGTTCTGCTTGATATTGCCTGTACTGTACGAATGAAGCGTCACACCGTTGAAGCTGTTCAGTCCGTCAGAAGTACCAAGCCATATCAAACCCTGGTGATCCTTGAATATCTTATAAATATTCTCACCGCAAAGTCCATCACGCATAGTGATATTGCCGACGAAATCACTGTCATTCGCACTGGAAACGAGGCAACATAACGTGACGATGACGGATAATGAGATATTTAATAGATTCTTCATCTTGATGCGTAAATAATTTTTGAGTGTACAAATATACTCCAAAAAAAGATACCTTCCAAATCTGACACAATTTTTTTATTCATTGACTAAGTATACGATTCGACAGATTCGTAATAGAAATAAAAAATATATAATATGAAAGATAAAAATTCGATACGTACAATCATTCCTGTGATGTTGGGATTCTTTGTTATGGGATTCTGCGATATTGTAGGAATCTCTTCTGATTATGCAAAAGAAGCATTCGGATGGTCTAATACAATGGCAGGTTTCATTCCCTCTATGGTTTTCGTATGGTTCCTGTTCTTAGGTATACCGATAGGTATCCAGATGAACAAATGGGGACGCAAAAACACCGTACTGCTCAGTATGGTTGTCACCATCGTCGGCATGGCTCTGCCTGTCATCAATTACAACCCCATCACCTGTATGGCAGCATACGCCATGTTGGGCATCGGCAACGCTATCCTGCAGGTATCGCTCAATCCGCTTCTCAATAATGTGGTGACGAGCAAAGATTTGCTTACGAGCAGTCTGACGGCAGGACAGGTAATCAAGGCAATCTCATCATTCGTTGGGCCCTATATTGTCCTGTTGGCCGTAAATTATTTCGGACAGGGCGATACACAATTGTGGTATTACTGTTTCCCGATATTAGGAGCTATTACAGTGGTGTCGGCTATTTGGCTTTTACTCACCCCAATAGAAAGAGAAAAGGTAGAATCGACAGATGTAACAGTAAACGGCACATTGTCGCTGCTGCGCGACCATAAGATATTGTTGCTGTTTCTCGGTATCTTCTTTGTAGTAGGCGTGGATGTGGCGACTAATTTCACAAGCAGCAAACTGATGATTTCTCGTTTCGGATGGACCAAAAGCGAAGCAGGTCTGGCACCACAGATCTACTTTATCAGTCGTACCGTTGGAGCCTTGATCGGAGTCTTTGCCATGACGCATATCAAAGAAATAAAATATTTCAAAAGCAATATATTGGTTTGCATTGCAGCACTCATCGTATTGGCATTCGTCAACCAGGAAATAACCGACCTGATATGTATCGGTGCAGTAGGTTTCCTCTGTTCCTGTATATTCCCTATCATCTTTTCGATGGCAGTGCAGGAAATGCCCGAAAAAGCCAATCTGATATCAGGACTGATGATAACAGCAGTGGCAGGTGGAGGAGCCGTTACACCGGTAATCGGTCTGGCAACCGATGCCATTGGCATCATAGGAGGAGTGTTCGTAATATTAGTTTGTGTGCTGTATCTCACATACTGTGCTTATGGTGTAAAAACAGGAGAATCATGAAAAAGGTTAATAGATATATAATAGTAATAGTAGTATGGTTAGTGTTAATTAGTGTTTGTGCGTCTGCGACAGACGCACAACACTTTGTTAAAACCATCCATGCGAAAAAGGAGCTGAAATACTGCGATAGACAGATAGTCAGAACTCTCAAAGAACTTCGCGGAGATTCGTCTCTCGATTATACCCTGTACCCTCGCAGCATCGCGAAGAATGCAAAAAGATGGCATTGCGTACGGGATACTCGTGATGAATGGTGCTCTGGTTTCTGGCCTGGCGTGCTGTGGTACGATTATGAAAATACCCACAAAACCGATATACGTGACGAAGCGGAAAAGTACACAGAGACGCTCAAATTTCTTTCCAAATATCCAGCTTTTGATCATGATTTGGGGTTTCTTATCTATACCAGTTTTGGCAACGGATACCGTCTCACTCATAACAAAGCATATAAAGATGTGTTATTGCGAACAGCCGACACCCTCGCCACTCTCTACAATCCAAAAGTAGGTACAATTCTTTCATGGCCACGCGAAAGAGGACCGAAGAACTGGCCACACAACACCATTATGGACAATATGATCAATCTGGAACTGCTGTTTTTTGCATCACAGAACGGAGGGGGCAGACACCTATACGACATAGCGGTATCCCACGCAGAGAAGACCATGAAGTATAATTTCCGCCCCGATTACACATCTTACCATGTAGCCGTATACGATACGATAGACGGACACTTTATCAAGGGCGTTACCCACCAAGGATATGCAGACAACAGTATGTGGGCGCGCGGACAGGCATGGGGCATCTATGGTTTCACGATGGTATACAGATACACCCACGACAAACGGTTCTTGGATTTTGCGCAGAAGATAACAGATATCTATCTCAAACGACTTCCAAAAGACGATGTCCCCTATTGGGATTTTGACGATCCGATGATACCCGATGCCCCGAAAGATGCCTCAGCAGCTAGTATTGTAGCTTCGGGACTGCTCGAACTCTCTACATATCTGCCCCAGCAAAAATCAGCATTTTATCGCAATGCGGCTCTGAGGATGCTGAAAAGTCTAAGTTCCAAGGAATATCAAAGTGGCAGACAGAACCATTCGTTCCTACTTCATTCCACCGGTAACAAACCGGCAGGATACGAGATAGATGCCTCGATAATCTATGCGGATTATTACTACATAGAGGCACTCACAAGATTGAAAAAAATCGAAAGTCTAAAATAAATAACAAAAAAGACTTATTAACATTAAGTATTTGTTTTTTCTTGTTCGTACAAGTAGACAAATAACATTATTAACAATTAAAATAACCTATTAACTAAGAGAAAATGAAATTTAAACTATTAAATTTGCACACTGTTGCAAAAAGTGAAGAATTCCTTATTTGTTTAACCTCAACTAAAAAGTCATGAGAAAATTAAAACTATTATTATTCACGATGCTACTGACAATATCAAATGTAGCATTAGCGCAAACAAAAGTTACCGGTAAGGTAGTGGATGATTCAGGCGAACCTATCATAGGTGCCAGCATCATTCAGAAAGGTACGACCAACGGTGTTACCAGCGACCTGGACGGAAACTTTTCCATCTCTCTCTCAGGGAAATGCACACTACAGATATCTTATGTTGGCTATAAGACTCAAACAGTGAACTACACAGGACAGGGCAATCTGAAGATAACCATCAAAGAAGACCAGCAAGCCTTAGGCGAGGTGGTTGTAGTAGGTTATGGTACACAGAAGAAAGTGTCCCTCACAGGTGCAGTTTCAATGGTCAAAGGTGACGAAGTACTAAAAGGCAGAGCCGCGTCCAACGTAGGAACAGCACTTCAAGGTGCGATACCTGGCCTAACCATCACCCGCCCTTCTTCAAGACCGACTGAGAATGCGAAGATAAGCATCCGTGGAGGTATTTCGGCCAACTCCTCAGATCCATTGATTTTGATTGATGGCGTAGACGCTTACACATGGGAATTGAACCAGTTGAATCCGAATGATATCGAAAGTGTATCAGTACTGAAAGATGCCGCTGCTTCCATCTATGGTGCGCGTGCCGCAGGTGGTGTCATCCTTGTAACGACCAAACGAGCCAAGGAGGGTAAAACTTCTATCACTTATAATGGTTCTGTCACAGCAAACTTTGTAGGTAAAAAATACCCTGCCGCATCTGGCTCAGAATGGGCAAGAATGATGCTGATGGCCGACTGGAACGACACGAATCACAACAAAGGAACTTCGTCTTTATGGGCTGTCATGGGATTCACAAGAGACACTTATGAACGAGTGATGAACAATGAAGCATTTGACTGGACAAACGGAAGCACAAACTACAGAATAGACCCTCTAAATGCCAACCAGCCGGACTATGTGTATGGTACGACATGGGGAACAAACCAAAACTTGAGTATCCAGAGTGGTAACGATAAGATTAAGAGCCGCACTTCTATTGGCTATTCCAACGACCGTTCTTTGATTAAGGTGGTATACGATGGACAAAAGAAGTATAACTTCCGTAACAATACGGATTTCCAAATTGGCAAATACGTCAAACTCGAAACAGGCATCTCTTTCGATTACAAGAAATCGGATGTTCCAACCTACGGTATAGGTTATGGTCTACAGGATTTCTATGTATTCCCATTATATACGCAGAGTGGTGAAAAATATTACGACAACTTCGGAGGAAACAACGTGCTTGCCCACCTCACTGAAGGAGGAAAAGATGTAACCAATAATTACATGACACGTATCAGTGGCAAATTGACCGTTGACCTGGGTTTCCTCTCTCCTGCCTTGAAAGGTTTAAGTGCTTATGCCAAAGGTAGTATCCGCCAATTCAACGCTAATGAGAAAGGACAGACACATAAAGTACAACTTTACGATTATTATACAGATGAGGTAACAAACAATGCTCAGACGGCATCACAGGCCAAGTTGGAATCTCTGACAGAAACCAATACCCGAGCACTGTATCAATTATACGAGTTTTTCTTTAATTACGAACGCACATTCGGAGAACATCATGTTTCCGGTATGTTTGGTAACACCAATGAACTACGCGACAATTATTCAACAGCTGCATACCGTTCAAGTTCTAGCCCTGTAACCCTCAACGACTTAAATGTATACGACACGACGACAGATAAGATTACAAGTTCATCCTCATACAAATGGGCTTATGTATCACTCCTCAGTCGTCTGAATTACGACTATGCAGGCAAATATCTAGTAGAAGGGACATGGCGCCATGACGGTTCGTCTCGTCTTGTGAAAGACAACAGATGGCAGGACTTCTTTGGGGCGAGTGTCGGCTACCGCATCTCTGAAGAGAAATTTTTCAAGAAAGCATTACCATTCGTTGACAATTTCAAGATTCGCTATTCATGGGGACAGTCGGGTAACGTTTCTACCATCGGTAACTATGAGGCTTATGCTGCTATCTCTACAGGTACAACCGTTTATAACGGAACGAAATACGCCACTTCATGGATATCAGGCATAACAGATCCTACCCGTACTTGGGAAACGGTTCAATCTACCAACCTCGGTTTTGACTATGGATTGTTCAACAACCGTCTTACTGGTTCATTCGATTACTTCTGGCGTAAAAACAACGGTATGCTTATCAATGTCACTTATCCAGCCACTTATGGTGGTACAGCTCCTTCCACAAACTCTGGAAAATACAAAACACACGGTTTTGAATTCACCATCAACTGGCAGGATCACATCACAAAGGATTTAAGTTATAATGTAGGTTTCACATTGTCAAATGCGAAAACTGAAGTAACGTCTTACGCAGGCAAAACCGCCATCACTTACGGAGTCAACTCCATTGTAGAAGGTTATCCTCTGAATGCACTGTTCGTTTACAAAACAGACGGTCTGTTCCAGACTCAGGCAGAGGTAGACGATTATTATGCAAAAATGAATGGAAATGTTTCAGGATCTCTACTGAGCAACGTCAAGAACGGAACAGTAAACGAACTGACACCAGGATGTGTACGCCGTGTAGACCTGAACGGAGATAACGATATCACAACCAAAGATTTGTACTATTATGGTGATACAGACCCACATTACAACTTCTCAATCAATCTGGGACTTACTTACAAGAACTTCGACTTCAGTTGTTTCTTCCAAGGTGTCGGTCAGCAATACAATGTACGCAACGGCCAGATGGGATGCGCTTTCTGGAGCGGTTGGACAAATACAAACAGCTACTTTATAGATAATACTTGGTATGCTGGTGACACTTATGGATATCACGAAGCAAATCTTGGTGCACAACTTCCTGTAATCTCAAGGAACGGAAGTCGTAACAACTGGAACTACAAACAGTATAACGATGTCAATGTAGTCAATTCATGGTATGCACGCTGTAAACAGATTCAGCTCGGTTACACATTACCAAAGACATGGCTCGTGAACAGTCCGTTAGAAAAAATTCGCGTATGGGTTGCAGGCGAAAACCTGTTTGACATCTCTAACGTCAAAGACGGATATGACCCCGAGGCACAGGCCACAATGGGCACTTGGAAAGGCGTCGATATCTTTGCGAGTTCATTCTCATTCGGACTCGACGTAACGTTTTAATCATGAACAATAAAATTTTGAATCTTATGAAAGCAAATAAATATATAATTGCATTAGCTTCAGTTTTGACTTTGACAACGACCTCTTGCTCAAACTGGCTGGATCAGGAACCAATGTCGAATGTAACGACAGGCTCATACTTTACGACAGCCTCCGATTTTACATCAGGAGCTAATTATCTTTACTCGCAATTGTACGGATGGGCAGGAACATTCACAGGCAATGAAATGTACCTAATCACCTGCGATATGGGTTCGGACCTTAATCCTGGTCAGCAAGAAGACGTTTCAGGAACAGCTGGTGTACCAACTAGTGATACCTATTATACGAAAGCATACAAATGCCTGCGTAACGTGAACAACCTGCTGGAGCAGTCAAACAAATACACAGGCACTGAGAGTATTGCCAACTCTGTAGGCACTGCATATTTTTTCAGAGCATGGTGGCATTTCTTCCTGCTGAGACGTTTTGGTGGAATTCCTTTGGCTCTCTCTGTACCTACAACGACATCAGATGTCGTTTGGGGACCTCGTAATTCACGCTACGAAGTAGTGGAATCTATTCTGTCCGACTTGGAGAAAGCACAGAGTATGGTATCAGCCACAAAAGCTTCTACATCGAATAATGGAAGTCTTACGCTTGAAGCCGTATGTGCTTTTAAGGCTCGTGTATGCCTCTATGAAGGCACATGGGAAAAATATAACGGCAGAGGCACTGATGATGCAACCAACGGTGATGGAACGACAAGTGGTGCAGGCACAGCAATGCCTACCGGCTATCCGTCGGCCACGGAACTTTTAACGATGGCAAAGACTGAGTCTGCCAAATTTGTTTCGGGGGGTACTTATGCCAGCGAATATTCCATCTGGATGGAATGTGAAGACAACGCAATATCTGATTATCAGAACAAGTCTTCTTTCTATCTGTTCAATCTGGAAGGAGCAGAGTCAAATCCTAACGGTGCAACCAAAGCATCTAACAATGAAGCCATTTTCCGTAAATGCTACGATTATGCCACACAAAACTATGGCAATATGAATTTGACTCACTCAAGACCATGCAAAGGTACGCGCAAATTGATGGATATGTTCTTGTGTACAGACGGACTGCCTGTCAACATATCCCCGCTGTTCAAGGGCTATGACGGCTTCGATTCCGAGTTCCAGAACAGAGATGCGCGTATGACATCGCTCTTTGAGCAGACCGGGCACTACTATTGGAGTTCTAACAATGGTTTCGGCAAACCTGCAAATTACAGTATTGCACCGAGTGTCAACAATACAAACGGATGTTCGGTTCCTTCCCTCCTAACTTATGATGTTGTAGGATATAATGGACATAAATTTACTGAAGAAGCGAGCAGACCTGATTATCAGGAAAGTGCCGACTATCTGCATATCCGCCTGCCGGAAATGTTGCTTACTTACGCAGAAGCAATCTATGAGTTGGATGGTAAGATCAGCGACTCAGACTTGAACAACACTATCAACGTGATACGCAAACGTGCTCACATTGCCAACTTAACAAATGCGTTGGTCACAAACAACGGACTTGACATGAAAGAAGAGATACGCCGTGAACGTGCATTGGAATTATTTGGTGAAGGTTTCCGTGTATCCGACCTCTGTCGATGGGGCATTGCCGAGAAAGAATTAGACCGTCCTACGTGCACATTCTATGTTTCATACAACGGCACTCCAACAAAACTCGCCACTGAGAACAATCCAGCAAACCCTTCTAAAAAGATATACAACGCAGCAGTTTGGGCAGACAAAGGTTATGTCACGACAACAGATGAAGACCAGTCTACCTATACAGCTGGAATGCCGAAAGTAAAAGCAGGTGCCCTGATAACAGAGACGGCAAACAACCGTATCTTTGCCAAGAAGAATTATCTGCATCCCATGCCATCAGATGAACTATCAATGAATAGTCAATTAAAACAAAATCCGAAATGGTAAAAATAAGATAGAAAAACGATTATAAAAATAAAACATTCTTATTAGAAAGTCGAAGCACTCTGCAGCAAGGGTACTTCGACTTTAATAAATTAATCATCAATGATTTTCATCACATGAAAGGGAACTTGACTATTCTGTTATTGTTATTCACTAATCTCATTGCCTATTGTGCAAATGCGACTATTTCTCGTACAAAAAGCAGTGTAGCATTCAGCAACAATTACATTGTAAAAATACGCACATCCGATGGCAAATGGACGGAAATACCAACCTATATGTTTAATGTCGATAAAACTGACAATAACAAACATCAGATAGTAAAGACATCTGTGGCAAAGTTTGACTTAGAAGGTACAGTGGAAGTGTCTGTCACTTCATCAAAAGAGCCGATTCAGACATATCGGTTGAGACCTCTTTCTTATGAAATCCCGTCACGACAAGACGGGAACACGGTGATTTTCACGCTCAATCAACCGCGTTATCTGTCTTTCGAAGTCAATGGCGATATCTATCACAATCTGCAAATATTCGCTGACAGCAAGATTGCGAAACCTAAAACCAAGAGGAAAGACTTAATCTATTTCGGACCCGGACTGCATGATTTGAAGGGAGACTCTCTGGCCATACCTTCGGGCAAGACAGTGTTTATAGACGAGGGTGCAATCATCAAAGGATGGCTCTCCGTATACAAAGCCAATCATGTGAAAATCATCGGTCATGGTATGATTACGCCGGGGCATCACGAAGGAATCATGGTCAGATACTCTAAGGATATTGTCATTGACGGACCTTTAACTACTCAAATACCTGTGGGCGGTTCAGACTCGGTCTTGATAAGAAATGCAAAAGTCATCTCGTGGTATGGTTGGGGCGACGGGATGAATGTTTTCGCCAGCAACCATGTAGATTACGATAATGTTTTCTGTCGAACCAGCGACGACTGCTCCACCGTCTACTGCACGCGTTTGGGCTATCATGGAGGTTGTCGCAATATCATAGTCAGAAATGCTGTATATTGGGCAGACGTGGCGCATCCCATCATGATAGGACTTCATGGAGATATCAATAAGAATGAAGTCATTGAAAATGTGCTGTACGACAACATTGATATTCTTGAACAAAACGAGAACCAGATAGACTATCAGGGTTGCATAGGTATTAATAACGGTGACAACAATCTTGTACGCAACATTACTTTCAGCAATATTCGTGTAGAAGATATCCATAAAGGAATGTTGATTAATATGCGCGTATGCTACAATAAGAAGTATTGTCATGCTCCAGGTCGCGGTATAGAGGATATTACATTCAAGAATTTCTCATACAACGGCACCAATGCAGCCATGTCTATCATAGCAGGCTATGATGATGAACGCATGATTCGTAACATACGTTTTGAGAATTTCAGCATCAACGGCAAAACCATTTATGACAATATGCCTGATAAGTTGAAATGGTACAAGACAACAGATTATGCCGACATCTTTGTAGGAGAACATGTGGAGAAAATTTCTTTCGTCAAATCAATGGCACCGCTTGACTCCGTTATTACATTATGGATGAAAAAAGACTATTATCCAGGAGGTGCCATAGCTGTGGCAAAGGGTGATGAGGTATTATTCAGTAAATGTTACGGTGGTTTTACGCCCGACACACAGGTTTTCGTAGCGTCTGCAGGCAAATGGGTAGCAACTGCTACGATAGCCGCTGTCGTAGACAAAACAAATTTAGGTTGGGATGACACAGTGGACAAATGGTTACCTGAATTTAGAGGAAACGACAAAGAGAAAATCAAACTACGCCAGTTGCTTTCTCATACATCTGGCGTGATGCCATATCTACCGACACCGGGAATAGACAATTATAATCATTTAGATTCCTCCATTCGGAAAATATTGCCATTAGACACGGTATTTGCCGCAGGCACACAATTCCAATACGGCGGACTTGCCATGCAGATTGCAGGAAGAATGGCGGAAGTGGCTTATGGGAAAGAGTTTGAACAAATCTTTCAGACATTAATAGCAGTTCCCTTAGATATGACAAAATCACACTTCACGCCTATCAACACCGACGGAGGTCATTCCCCTATGCTCGGAGGAGGACTGTGCACCACTCTACATGACTATATGCACTTCCTGAAAATGATCATATCCGACGGATTATATGATGGCAAACGCATATTGAGTGCTGGGAATATCAAAGAGATGCAGGCTGATCAAGTAAGAGATGCCATTGTACATCCCAGTGAATACGTGGAGAAGGCTTTGCAGTTGCATCACCATGGTATCTACGGGTTAGGCGTATGGAGAGAAAAGATTGACACGGAGACAGGTGATGCCTATCAGATAAGTAGTCCTGGTTGGGCCGGTGCTTATCCATGGATTAATAAAAAAGAAGGTATATACGGTTTCTTTATTTCGCATGTTAAAGGCAAATCTCTGAAAGAAGACGGGTTTTCTTCTTTTTACAGCAGTCATATCCTATCAGATACTGTCAGCAGGATTTTAGGGAAAAAGCAATAAAATAACTTTTTTATCATTATATACTAAGAATCTTTCCTTACATATCCGTATATTATAAAAACAATTATCATGAATAGAAGAACATTCTTTATTACAATGTTACTTTTAATGTTACAGTCTTTCTTGATAAAGACCGCAGCACAGGATTATCAATGGTGCGTACCACTCAATGGATATGTATCGACCGAGACCAACAGCCACCCCGAAGCGTTTCTTTGGATTCCGTCCAACTGTCACAAGGTGAGGGCCATTGTTCTTAGTCAACAGAACATGAGTGAGGAACCGATTTTCAACAACGTTCGGTTCCGCGCCACACTTCAAAAGTTGGGCTATGGTATCATTTGGGTGGCTCCGTCTTTCGACCAACAATGGAAAGAGGAGAACGGTTGCCAGCAACTCTTCGAGCAGATGATGAACGACTTAGCTGACAAGAGCGGATATGAAGAATTGAAAAAAGTGCCAATCATCCCTCTTGGACACTCGGCAATGGCTACTTTCCCGTGGAACTTTGCCGCTTGGAACAATGATCGTACCCTTGCTATCATCTCTTACCATGGTGATGCTCCGCAAACGAACCTGACAGGATATGGACGTGAAAATATAGAATGGGGACGAACAAGGAACATAGATGGGATACCAGGGCTGATGATAGAAGGAGAATGGGAATGGTGGGAAGCACGCGTGAACCCTGCCCTAGCATTCAGAATGAAATACCCCGACAGTTGTATCTCGTTTCTCTGTGATGCCGGTCATGGTCATTTTGATGTTTCCGACGAAGTAATCAGATATATGTGTCTTTTTATAGAGAAAGCAGACCATTACAGATTCGACGGCGAAGGTATGAGAAAGTTGAATTTGAGAGACGGTTGGTTGGCCGAAAGATGGAACAGCAATATCATCAACAGACCAATGCCCGCCCCTTATGCCGGATATCAGGGCGACAAGCATGATGCTTTCTGGTATTTTGACGGAGAGATGGCTCAAGCAACTGAGCAATATTACGCACGTTCTTTAGGAAAAAAAACGCAACACATCGGTTATCAGCAAAATGGACGGTTCGTTCCGTTCAATCCATCCAACCATGCAGAGATAGTCTCTTCACCTATTTTCCATCAAGACGGACTGACATTCGACATTGCAGCAACTTATACGGATTCAATGCATACAAGAAAGTCAGCGGACCATTCGGCAACGAAGATAAAGATTCACCTCATCAACGGTCCTGCCATACAGGTGAATGATACCTCTTTCCACCTGAATCTATACAGAATAGGAATGAACAATAAGCGTCGCAGCACTGATTTATGGCTACAGGCGACAAGTGACGGGGATACAGTATACAAGGGAGCTGTGCAGCAAATCAACATTCATTTCCCTTATCGCATTACAGACGGAAAGAAACAGGCTATCAGGTTTGAGCCTCTGAAAGACATCAACCGCAAGACAAAGACAATAACTCTAAAGGCAAAATCGGACAGTGGACTGCCAGTGTCCTACTATGTTAAATATGGACCCGCACATATCATCAGTAACCATCTCATCATTGACAATATTCCACCTATGGCAAAATTTCCTGTCATGGTATCTGTTGTGGCTTGGCAATATGGAATAAGCGGGAAGTATCAGACGGCCGAAAACGTGGAACATCAATTTCTTATCAAATAACAACTCATCATCATGAACGGAAATAAGAAAGCCATTGTCTTCACTTATGATGATATCAAACTGTTAAAAGGGAATTCTACGGGTGCCTTTGATATTGTAAAACCTCAATGATTTTTATCAATAAACTATAATTAATTTATCAATGAGAAAATTTATCATCCTTATACTATTCTCCATTGGTTGTGCATGCACTGCACAAGTAATCGGGCCAAAAGACTTTAAGACCTCTGAGCATCCACGTATATTCGTAACTAAAGCCGACAGGTTGTCTATATTAAACAAGATTAGAAATGTGGGCTGGGCCGATTCCATCTTTCAACAACTGAAACAGGAAGTAGATCCGATTATTCAAATACATGCTGCAAATCCCAGTTATGTCATTTCCAGAATGCAAATGCATTGGGAATCAGGACATCACTATACCCATTTTTTTACAGATGGTAATTTCATATCTCGGCGTGAAGGTAATGCAAAATATCCAACGGTACGAGTAACCTATGGTCGAGCAGCCAGTAATTCAGTTCCATTAATGCCTCTTGACAAAATTATCCCTTATGGTGACGGTTCGTTGACAAAGCCGCGAAAATCTCAATTAGGCATCGTGAAAATAACTGAGAACAATAATGACATGCTGTCCCGTATCGGGACGGCAATGTCATGTGATACAGTCCCTTTCGAAAAGACGGGATTAGGAACAGAGACGACCAACAGAAGTTTCATCCAATTGGCATGGAAATCATCCATATTATACTATCTTACCAATGATAAAAAATATGCGAAACTGGCTGCCGACATTATATGGACATTCGTTTGTGGTGCATCTCAACAGCTGCAGATTAATCCAGACTGGGAAGAACATAACAGTGATGTCTGCATAAATGGCTATTTATCTTATGAAACTTTAGGCGATACACGCCATTTTGCGACTTTGCCTTTAGCCTATGATATGATTTATGACTATCTGCATGAAGAATACTTTGACTCAAAGCAATACAAAAAAGGAATAAAAGGTGAACTATGGGCACCACAACACAAAGAAGGGAAACAATGGGCCTTAGACAGATTTGAGTTAATGTTTAAACGCATGATTGAAAACAAACTGGACCGTGGAGGTGGGTTACATGGCAACTGGAACATGAACGAACATCAATCTGCCATGTTATACGCCTTAGCTCTTGATGATGACAATACATACCCAGATGGAAAAGGCCGAGAATATTATGTAAACAAATTGATTTATGGTCCTACTACACCTACACATGGGGCTTATGTAAATGTTTTCCATGAAAATATCAGTCCTACTACAGGCTTATGGCCCGAAGCCCCAGGAGGCTACGGACAAGGATCAAGTGAACAGTTATTCAGATTCGGATACATCTATTACAGAAACGGCATCAACTTGCTCTCACAGGATTCCCTCTTTATCAAAGCAGCGGGTGCCATGACACAAATGCTGTTTCCTAATGGCTACGCCACTAATATAGGAGATGCCTCATATTCAAAGATGTATAGTGCGCAATTGGAATTGCTGATGGCATACGCTCAAGAGAAGGGGGAATCTCAACTTCTTAACAAGATGGCATCACTGATGAAATATGCCGGCAAAAGGAATCTACAAAACGAATTCTATTATTCTCTTTTCTTCTATCTTCCTGAAATACCGAAAGTAGAGGGACAAGAAAAACTACCACCTGTATCCTATTCTCAAGTCTATTCTCTAATTTTTGAACGGAATCATGCAGAAGATTCCAAATATTCATTAGCATTTACATTGGCTGGATTTGGAAAAGATATGGGACACAGACAGCCAAACGGCATGACGATGGAACTTTATGGTTTAGGAAATGTTTTAGCTCCCGACCAAGGTATCGGGCAGGACTACTGGAGTGATGATTCACACGAATACAAGATGAATGTAGCAGCTCATAATACAGTGAGCCCCAACGGCAAAGGAGCAGATGTAAGCATGCCACAAGATCTTGAGATTGTCTGTTCTGAGCCAGAAATAAAAGAAGGGTGTGAAAACATCAATCAGTTGACAGACAAACGTCAATACGTCGTAGCTAATAACAATTTTCTAACCAAAGAAATAAATGCGAAACAACGAAGATTGATTTCTATAGTCAGGGAAAATTTACATCAAGGATATTTTGTTGATATATTTTGGTCAAAAGTCATCAACGGCAAAAATTTATACCATGACTACATCTACCATAATATGGGAATCTGTTCCACGTTATTAGACCAATCTGACAAGGCTTTATCAATGGATAAAGATACACTGGACAAATGTTCAGGTAAAGGTTACCAATACTTCAAAACTTTTGGGAGTACAACTACAAATGAAACGATTAGTGCTGATTTTACTTTCGGTCACGACCAAATACACAACCGTATGTATATTCCACAAGATGCCAATCGCATCATATACCAGCTGGAGTCGCCCAACAATCATCGTTATTACATCAATGATTTGAAGAAAGTACCTGTACCTGCTATTATGGTGAGACACTATGGTGATTCATGGGCCAAACCCTTTGCGTTTGTTTATGAGCCATACAGGGAAGGGGACGAAAGACTTATAAAGGCTGTACACTCTGAAGAATATCCACGAGAAGGCACTATCATATTGAATGTATCATATCAAGAGCCCAACCGTTATGATTATATTATTGCGTCTGACAGCAATAGGATAATCAAATATAAAGATATCACTTTCAAGGGAACTTATTGTGTGATTTCTGTAAAAAGCAACAAGACTATTTCAGTATATGTCGGTAATGGTTCGTATATAAAAACAAAAGGAATCAGAAAAGGTAATCTGAATGACAATAAACCAAATAATTTTTTCTTGAAAGAATCTGAGATAATATTTATGAAAAAGATTTTAGCCTTATTAATAGGATTGTCGCTATATGGAAATGTAGCGGGCGCACAGACGATTGATGTAAACGGAGCCACGAAACCTCTGAGTCATTATTGGAGCGTGGGCACTTGTGCAGGACGTGTGAACGAAGGGTTGCGGATCAGTTGGTTGGAACAGTTGAAAGAAGCCAAGGAAAATTGTGGATTCCAATATGTCCGTATGCATGGTCTGTTTGATGACGACATGTTTGTCTACTTTGAAAAGTTAAACGGTCAAGTGGTATACAACTGGCAGTATGTGGATGAAGTGTATGATCGTATGCTTGATATGGGTGTCCGTCCGTTCGTCGAACTGTCTTTCTTCCCAAACGGCATTGCGGCGGACAACAGCAAAACGCAGATGTGGTATCAGAACCGAATCAGTTATGATGCGTCACGACTGGATAAATGGTATCAACTCATCAAAGCGTTTACACAACACGTTGTTGACCGCTACGGTATCGACGAGATACGCAAATGGTACTTTGAAGTTTGGAACGAACCGAATCTGAATATGAATCCTAAAGCCGGTTTCTTCGATGGCACAAAATCGGATTATTTCAATCTTTATAAGGCCTCGGCAAAAGCGGTCAAGTCGGTGGATAAGAGTTTAAAAGTCGGTGGACCTGCCACAAGCAATTTCGTGGCAGACGACCGTTATGCAGGAGAAGTATATGACAAGCAGAAATCGGTATTTTTTCCACAGGACAAGATTAACAAACAGCAATGGAAAGGTTCATGGATTGAGGACTTCATCCGATATTGCGAAAAGGAAAATCTACCGATAGACTTCATTTCCACACACGCCTATCCCACTGATTATGCCCTTGACCCCGAAAGCGGAAAAAGCAAAGACGCTGTGAGATATGTCTATTCGTTAAAAGATGATATGAACTGGATTAAGCGTACACTTGCTCAGAGCAAATATCCGAACGCAGAGATTCATATTACAGAATGGAGTACCAGTCCCAACAGCCGTGACATGATGCATGACGCACTACCGCCCGCCGCATATATCATGAAATGTGTAATGGACTGTCAAGGATTGGTCAACTCATTGATGTATTGGACATTCACTGATATTTTCGAAGAAAAGGGCGGAGGCGAGAACATCTTCCACGGCGGTTTCGGAATGATCAATTTTCAAGGAATAGTTAAACCTGCATTCCATGCTTATAGAATGCTCAACCAACTCGGCGATGAAAGCATTTACTGCAAAGAACCAATTTGGGTGAGCCGGTCATCCATAAACGGCAAAGTGTCAGCAGTCATTTTCAATTATCCAGACGAGTATATCGAGAAAGTGCCTTCGGCAGCCAACTTCAACAATTATATGAATGCTTCTTCAAAAAATGTTGATATGACATTGAAAGGATTTAAACCAGGAACCATTATTGAAATAGAAACATTGGACAATAATCATGGTAATGTCTATGATGAATACAAGGTTATCGGATCACCACATTCACCTAACAGAGAGATAACAAATTATCTAAAAGAACAAGCATGGAAAACGCAAAAAGAGACGGTTCTTATCGATAAAAGTGGTAACTTTACATTCAAGAGGACTTTGTCGCCATGGACTTGTGTCCTCGTCAAACAGATCTAATAGATTTAAGGATATGAAAAATTCAAAATTCATTTTTCTATTGATTGTTCAGTTATTATTGTTATTATCCAATACTGTAAAGGCTCAAGATAACAACAAGCATCCTTGTATATGGGTGAATGAAAGCGATAAAGAGTCGGTTCTAAAGAAAATAAAAACTGAAACATGGGCTCAGGAATCTTACAGCAACATGCGTAATAGTATAGAGAAATATGTGGACATGCATATCAAAGATTCTAATTGGATTGTTTCACGTTTGGCCATGTATTGGAAAAACGGCGAACACTTTACGCAATGTTATCTGAAAAATCAAAATTGGGACAAGGGTACAGGCAATGCTCCTGTTCCAACGGTACGCATGCCTGGTATGAGAACATGGAACAAATATGTGAATGTATGTTTGGAAAATCGCATTCCTTTTAACGAATCCGGCGACATGCTCGGAATAAACAGGATGGCTCCCAATGAGCCACCTGTTACAGTCCCTTATAAGGAAAGTGGTCACATGGTGAGACAGAACAATATCGAAATTTTAACAATGGCAGAAAAGGCGGCTTTTATTTACTGGATATCAGGAGAAGAAAAATTCGCCAAATTTTCCGCTGATATATTCAACACATGGCTCATAGGGACGTATTATATGAATCCGATTCTAGATCCTGAAAAATCTACAGAAAGTTATGGTGGTTGGGCATCAGGTGGAATATGTGGATTTTATGATTACGAACAGATCCATGATGATTTAGGATTGCATGCAGCCATCATTTACGATTTCATTTATAACTATCTTCAATCTCATATTTCTCAACAAATCAAGGCTACTGGTATGACATTGGATAATGTGGCAGGAATTGTATTTAAGAAGTTCATTGATATAGGCATGATACGCGGAAGCAAATACGGCAACTGGAATGTCAATGGCTGGAATATGATGTTGTATCCAATTCTTGTCTTAAAAGAAGACAGAGCTTACAAGGATGGGCACGGCAAAGAATACTATCTACAATACTTAATCAACAAGTCTACTGATTATCATAGTTCCATAACCGATTTTATAAAGGGCTATGATAAAATAACAGGGTTATGGCCTGAAGCACCTGGATACGCATTCGGTACCATTGGAATGCTATTAAACTGGACTATTCCTCTAAAAAATGCGGGATATGACATCATTGAAAACAACTGTATTATAAAGAAAGCCGCTCTTGCCGTTTTCCCATGGTTGGACGAGTCTTCTAATATGATTGTTTTCGGAGATTCGAGAGGTGGTCATGCCGACTACAGAACATTTGAAAATCTGCTTACCTATTACACGCTGACCCATAACGAAGTCGGAATAGACAATGTATCAGCTGTCTTAAATAAAGGTATCAAGATGAACAAATATTCACGTAACGATACAGGATGGGAAGGTCTATGTTCTTATTCAAAAATAAAGGATATAGATGCTACTGATTCGAGCGAGAGAACTTCTTATTCGAAATATCACGAAGTGATAACAATGAAGAATTGGTTGGGAGAAAATAAAATGATGGCTATCGTATACGGCGGACACAAAGGGGCTCACCTTTCGCCTAACGGCTTAGCTTTACAATTCTATGCTTTTGGCCATGCTCTTGTCCCAGATGCGGCGGCATATGAATCATATTGGACTAAAGATTATTTTTATCACCAATCCGCCACAGGAACCAATACCATTTTACCTGGATATACATCTGGAGATATTCACATAAATGCTCTAGAACCATCAGTATCAGATACTGATTTCGTGAATCGGAAAGAGTTGACTCCTATTATTAATTTTACGGATGTTACAGCAAATGAAAAGAGGCGTACTGTTGCGATGATACGTGTTTCAAACAATTACGGCTACTACATTGATATATTCAGGTCAAACTTAAGCGACAACGATTATATTTTTCATAACATCGGGAAGTCTATGTCATTAAAAGCAGATAAGAGAAGAGTGCTATCTATATTACCTGAAGGGCCATTAGATACAACATATCACATAGGTTATTCGTATTTTTCCAATATCAAAGGCTGTTATTATCATCAAAATTTTATCGCAGAATGGAATATAGACTCCATCACATCTCGTCTATGGATGGCAGGTGCCAATCATAGACATTTATTCATGTGCGATGCTCCATCTACTACATTAAACAAAGATTTAACCATCGACAGTGCAAGCCTTTCCCCTTCGCCAACTCCAACGTTAATTGTCAGGCAAGAATCTCTAAATGCGAAATTCCATCCTTTTATGGCTGCTTATGAAGCATTCAAGAATGACAGTTCAATCATCAATAACATAAAAGCAATTCCTGCCAAAAGCGATAATACAGGAATGATAATATCACTAAATGATGGTATCACCGATTATGTTTTAAGTGGAAACCATCAAACAGTATCTCTTTCGAATATCTATTTTAACGGATGTTTTGGTTTTGTTAGAAAAAATGGGAAGCAAATCGAATTGGTATATTTAGGTAATGGTAAAAACATCAAAGCAAGTGATGTAGAGATTATTGCTGATACAGACTCTTATGCAGCAGTATATAAAGAGGGGTCTGACTGGTATTATTCAGCAAACCAACCTGTAACAATTACCATACGCAGACATTCATTCAAACTTAAATCTGGTTACAAAATAAAAATTAATAACTAACGACATGAAGAAGAATTTAATCCTCTTTTTACTCCTATGCCCTATTTCGCTATTTGCAGGAGACTTGAAATTATGGTATAAACAACCAGCTCGTATCTGGCAGGAAGCTGTACCTACGGGCAACGGAAGGATGGGTGCAATGGTGTTCGGAGGCATCAGTCATGAGGAAATCCAAATCAACGAGGAGACTGTATGGGGCGGCGGACCTTATAGCAATTGCAGGGAGGTGAATGCAGACACATTGGCAAAGATTCGTTCGCTCATCTTTCAGGGTGACACCAGAACGGCACACGGCATGATCAATAAATACTTTCTGACTTCCCGCAACGGTATGCCCTATGAGAATGTGGGAAGTCTGCTAATAGACATGCCTTTCAAGACGGCACCAACTTCTTACATGCGTGAACTGAATCTGAATAGGGCGGTAGCCACAACAGTATTCAAGATAAACGGAGTTACTTATAAAAGAGAAGTCATCTCATCGTTCACCGACCATCTTGTGATGATTCATCTGAGTGCCGACAGGTGTAACGCACTGAATTTTACCGCCAAATACACTTCGCCGTTGCGTCATACCACTTCAAAGGAGGGTAACGTGTTGGTGATGAACGGACAGGGTGCAGACCATGAGGGCGAAAAGGGCCTCATCAGGGTGAAGACAATGACTGGTATCAAACATAAGGGCGGAATAGTTTCGTTTACCGACTCTACTATCCATGTGACCCATTCGGACGATGTAGTCATATATGTGTCGACGGCTACCAACTTCATCAATTATCATGATGTGAGCGGGAATGAAAAGACGAAAGCAGCGGATTTTCTATCAAAGGCAATGGAAAAACCTTACGCTACTGCTCTCGAACGGCATATCGCATTTTATCAGAAAATGTTCGACAGGGTAAAGCTCGACTTGGGAAATAATGCCGACTCTGCATTGCCTACAGATGAACGGTTAAGGAGGTTTGAGACAAGTGATGATCCGGCACTGGTGACTCTGGTATACCAATTCGGGCGTTATCTACTCATCTCTTCGTCACAGCCAGGAGGTGAACCTGCCAATCTACAAGGTATATGGAACTATCAGATGAATGCCCCATGGGATGGGAAATACACCATCAATATCAATACGGAGATGAATTACTGGCCTGCACAGATCACTAATCTGAGCGAGACTGAACTTCCACTGATTCAGTTGGTCAAAGATCTGAGTGTAACTGGTCGTGAGGCGGCTCGCATCATGTACGGAGCGAAAGGCTTTATGGCGCATCATAATACTGACATTTGGCGCTCTACCGGTATGGTGGATGGTGCCACTTGGGGTATCTGGCCTAATGGAGCAGGATGGTTAACCACACATCTATGGCAACGCTATCTGTTCAATGGTGACAAATACTACCTGCAAGATGTTTATCCGCAATTGAAAGGTGCTGCCGACTTCTATCTGACCGCCATGGTGAAACATCCTAAATATGGTTGGATGGTAACTTGTCCAAGTATTTCTCCGGAACATGGACCACATGGGAAACCTTCCGTCACCGCAGGTTGTACAATGGACAATCAAATCGCGTTCGATGTTCTCAACAATGCTCTTTCTGCTTCGAGAATTCTCGGTAAATCGATTGCATACCAAGACAGCCTAAAAAATCAGATAGCACAATTACCTCCTATGCAGATAGGACAATATAGGCAGTTGCAGGAATGGTTGGAAGATTTGGATGATCCGACAGACAATCATCGTCATGTATCACATGCTTACGGACTGTTCCCGAGCAATCAAATATCAGCTTATCGCACTCCTCTACTCTTTGAGGCAATCAAGAATACGCTACTTCAAAGAGGTGATATAGCGACAGGGTGGAGCATAGGTTGGAAAATTAATCTTTGGGCAAGATTGCTTGACGGCAACCATGCCTACAAACTGGTAAAATGCTTACTCAACATATTACCTGACGATAAAATGCAGAAACAATATCCCAAAGGTAGAATGTTTCCTAATTTATTTGATGCTCATCCTCCATTTCAAATTGACGGAAACTTTGGTTTTACTGCCGGTATTACTGAAATGCTATTACAAAGTCAGGACGGGGCAGTACAATTGCTTCCTGCATTACCTGATATATGGAAATCTGGAAGTGTAACAGGACTGAAAGCACGTGGGGGATTCATTATTGATATGTTCTGGAACAATCATACGCTGCATAACGCCACTATTAAATCTGAACTAGGCGGAAACTTACGTATCCGTTCTTATGTTCCTTTGAAAGGCAAAGGGCTCAAAATTGCACAAGGAAAGAACAAAAATGAGTTGTTTTCTATTCCAGAAGACAAGAATATTTTGATTTCGCCTAAAATATTACCTAGACAACCTGATTTAAGAAAGGTATATGAATATGATATCGCAACAATTCCTAATGGAATATATAAATTATACAGATAAGTCGTTTAATCTCTGTATGACATACATCATGTGAGATATGTTGTGTATCGGAAACGGCTCATTAATAAGATTTTTCAATGAATACGGCAAAATTCCATCTATAATTGGATATATGAAACAAAAAAGAAAGTTTTGGTAACATCCATTTGTTGTTATTA
>OCTV010000120.1_pt1 | contig 30569 bp, 46 predicted proteins | sample 1539101 | NCBI WGS metagenome assembly OCTV01 (sample SAMEA3991422, study PRJEB22521) | metagenome | biome: anthropogenic terrestrial biome; feature: sewage plant; material: sludge | place: Sweden | collected 2012-09-26 | reverse complement strand
TGATTAAGTCGCTCACTTTTGAGTTCTTCACCTGTTTATGCTTCCGCCCTTTTTTGAGTTTGTATTTCTTTGTATTTTTATTTATTTTGCGAAGGGGCACGGGGGTGACCGCAAAGCCACCAATAATATTTAGCTTTGTTCCTTACTGTCCTTTCTTGTCTTGATACAAGAAAGGACGAAAGAAAATCAAGTCAAATCCTCAGACACGTATTCGCTATCGCTCATACAACTCGGATTTGACATTTGCCCTCCGAAGATACTTCTGAGCGACGGTCGCTCAATCAACCAATATAAGTTTGCTATTCTGATTTTTATTTGTTCGTGGTTGATTTCGTGCTTCGACCTTTTAAAACTTTTGATAAGTATAAGCTTTTATATGCTAAGTGACTCGGAGCGACCTTTATACTATTCTTAATTTTTGCACGCGAAGGGGTTTGGGGGCGAGCGCAAAGCCACCGATAATTAAATCTGCGCCACTAAATGCTGATACTCCTTATTCTTCTCAAACCACTTTACTGCATACGGACAAGTAGGGTATGCACGCTTATTATTTTCTATAATATAATCAACAACCGCCTGCATAAGCTGACCAGCAACACCCTGCCCTCTTAAAGATTCATCAACAAAAGTATGATTGATGTTTACAATATCGTCGACTGTTTCCGGGAACGTTATTTCTGCTAAAAGCTTTCCGTCTTTATCTTCACAGTAAATTCTGTCATAGCTTTTTATAAATTCCATAAAATACTCCTATAATAAATATATTATTAATACTATTATATCCCACTGGTATGATTATACCATTCAAGTTGACTTTTTTAAATATTAGTGTTAAGATTTTTTTAATTCAGAATAATTTTATTGGAGTAAATATGAAGAAAAAAGTTATGCTTGCAATGAGTGGCGGAGTCGACAGCTCTGTTGCGTTATTGCTTTTAAAAGAACAATATGATGTAATCGGCGTTACGCTCAAGCTTTTTGATAATGATACTGCCTGTATCAAGACAACAAAAACCTGTTGCTCACTATCAGATGTTGAGGATGCAAAAAGTGTTGCGGCACGTTGTGGCGTTGATCACTACACCTTCAATTTCAAGGAGCTATTTAAAGAAACTGTTATAAAGAATTTCACAACAGCTTATCTTAAAGGTGAAACACCAAACCCTTGTATTGACTGCAACAGATATGTAAAGTTTGAGGAAATGCTAAAGCGTGCTGTTGCACTCGACTGCGATTATCTTGCAACAGGTCATTATGCAAGGATTGAAAAAGACGAAAACAACGGGCGTTATCTCCTCAAAAAAGCGCTTGACGATACAAAGGATCAGAGCTACGTTCTGTATAATCTCACACAGGATCAGCTCTCAAAAATACTCTTCCCAATGGGAGAAATGAAAAAAAGTGAAGCGAGAGTTCTTGCTGATTCAAGTAATCTTGTCAATGCAAACAAGCCAGACAGTCAGGATATATGCTTTGTTCCTGACGGTGATTATGCAAGATTTATTGAGGAATATACAGGAGTAAAACAAAAAGAAGGCAACTTCATTGACACAAAAGGCAATGTTTTAGGCACACATAAGGGAATATCCCACTACACAATAGGTCAGCGAAAAGGTCTTGGTATTGCAATGGGAAAGCCTGTTTATGTTGCCGGAATCAATCCTGAGGACAACACTGTTGTTCTTGGTGACGAGAACGAACTGATGAGTACTACTCTTATTGCAACAGACTTAAATCTTATTTCAATAGAAAAGCTTGACAGTCCATTAAAATGCAAGGCAAGGACACGCTATAAGCAAGTTGAACAGCCTTGTACAATATCGCAGAATTATGACGGAACTGTACTTGTGGTGTTTGATAACCCGCAACGTGCATTCACTCCCGGTCAGGCGGTCGTATTCTATGATGATGATATTGTCATCGGTGGTGGAACAATAATATAGAGAAAATCCCGTGAAAATCTTCACGGGATTTTTTTAATTAACTATGTAACTTATATCAATTTCAAGGCTTGTTGACGGACTGGAACGTACAGAGCTGAATGTTTTACTTCCTAATGCCTGATCGAGAATGAGAAAAATGTCACCATTGTTGCACAGCATCTTACTATAAATATCATTCTTGACGCTTTGGTTAGCAGCCTTTATTCTTATTACCTTTTCGCCACCTGAAATATTTTTCTTAGCCTCAGCCAGTACTATTGCCTTAGCCTGAGTATAACTACTTGCAACAAGACCATTATGATAATAATAGTTCGCTGCTGTCGCAGACGCGAATGGAACATTTAACGGAGTATTCTCTATAACGTGATCCGCTTTAATCTGTGCTGTTGTTATATTAAAGTATGAATATCCAATGGAATCATTCCCGTTTAATGTTGCATCATCCCACGTAACATCCATATGGTACCATTGTCCGTTGCACTTGACCATATTCCACATATGAGGCTCGCCCTTACCCTTACCAGTAACAAGCAGAGCTTCAACGCCAACCTCATTACAAAGCAACGAGAATGCCTTTGCGTAGCCCTCACATACAGCTGAGCCCTCAACAAGTGCTCCATATGCAGTAAATGATGTCGGATATGCGTCAGCGTTTGATACAGCGTTATTATTGTATCTGCAGTGATTGATTATGTAATCGTGTATGTATTTTACCTTATCATAATCTGAAGTTTTAGGTATACCCGCTTTGATTGAATTTACCTTGCTTTTCAATGTGGCGGTCTTACTGTCACCAACCGACTTTGAATACGGGAATTCAAGTTTGACTGCTGTTATTACTCCTGACTGTGAATAATAACTATATGTAAATGACATCGGAGCATTAACACTGTAATAATTCAGATCCTTTGCAATACAGTAAACTTCTTTTAATTGATCTGGTGTTATTGAAACATTTATAGGTGTATTTGATGTTCCATTTATGATAGCATCTGAAAGCTTGTTGTAAACTTCTTTCTGTGCACTGTTAAAATTGTAATAACTTAATATCGGCGATGCTTTTGTTTGCGTTACAGACGGAGCTTTTGTAGTAGCAACAATAACCTTTTTTTTTGTTGTCTTACCAGTTGTAGTAGCTTTTTTGTTTGGTGTTGTAGTCGTCGGCTTTACTGTTGTTTTTTTCGTATCAGTATTGCTACTATCATTGGTTGAATCAGATATCGAACTGTCCGAGGACGACACAAGTTCCAGTGTTTTCTTATCCTCAGGACTACGTCTTGTGAGGTACCATGCTCCACCAACAATAAGAAGAGCTATTACAATGCTTAATATTAATTTTACGCTACCAGATTTCTGCTCCATTGCAGCACCTCATTTTTCGATTTATTCATCTTCGATTTCCTCAATAACTATTTCTGCTTTGAGCTTTACAATTCTCTTATCATCCATTGAAAGAACCGTAAAAATTATTCCATTGTGTAAAATCGCAGGCTTTTCATTCTCAGCCGGAATATATCCAAGAATATCAATCATAAGCCCGCTCATTGTATCATATTCGTGATCCTCAGAAAGCTCAATTCCGAGTTCTTCAAAAATAACCTCGGGATCAGCTGTTCCTGAAATTTCATAGGTTGTGTCATTAATTCTGACAAAGTCTTCAACCTCATCATCATATTCGTCCTGAATGTTTCCGACGATTGCTTCAAGGAGATCTTCCATTGAAACAAGTCCTGCTGTTCCGCCATATTCATCAACAACGACAGCAATCTGTGCTTTTGCTGATGTGAATTCCTTGAAAAGCTCACGGCAGTGATTTGTCTGTGGTACATACATGACATCTCTCATGAAATCGGATATTGAAGCCTTTTCAGTTTCATTTGTATTTATTAAAACAAGTAAATCTTTTATATAAACAATTCCTATAATATTATCAATGCTGTTTTCATAAACAGGAATTCTTGAAAATCCGTGACTTACAGAGGCATTGACGACTTCTCTGATGGAAGTGTTCTTTTCAACGCCGATAATATTTGTTCTGTGCGTCATTACATCAGAAATAACAAGGTCGTCAAACTCGAAAATGTTATTTATCATTTCCTTCTGACTTTCCTCAATAGCACCTGTTTCATTGACAGCGTCAACCATCATCAGAATTTCTTCTTCTGTTACCGCCTGATTTTTACTTGAAGATGAAAAGCCGAATATCTTCCCCAGCACGCTTGTAAAAATATGAATAAGTGCTGTAAGCGGAAGCATTATTATTACAATTGCTTTTAACACTCCACTGACTTTTATGGCAAAGCCCATGCTGTTCTGCTGTGCGATTTTCTTCGGGATATTATCACCGAAGGCTGAAACTAAAACTGTTGTAACAATAACAATAATAAGAATTGTAAGAACATCAACAGTCTTCTTGTTGTCGCATATATTCAGAAGCTTTTTTTCAAGTGGTGAAAAGAATGACAGTGATGCAACAATAGCAACTGTTACTGCTGTCAACGCTTTGAAAACTGATAATGAAATAATCAGTCTGTTTGGTCTTGAAAGAACTTTTACAAGCCTTTGTGCAGGCTTTTCCCTCTCAGCCAATTTTTTAAGTTTTGCATCGTTGACTTCTATTACTGCACTTTCACACGCAGCAATAAAGCCTTTAATCAGAATTAAAACAAATCCGATAATTAAGCCGATACACATTCGACTCGGGTCGTCCATATATTATCCCCTTTCGTTCATTAAGTATATTTTATATTTTTTATATAACTATGTCAATTGGATATCTGCAATTTTTTCCCAAAATGTGATTACAGTTTAATTACAAAAAGAGGAAGCCCAGGCTTCCTCTTAACAAGACTTTATTTTTCTGTGTTACCGCCTTTGGTTTCATTGCCGGATTCCGATGATAATGCCTTATCAATATCCTCAATAACTGTCTTTGTCCGAACAGTCGGTTTCTCAAAATAAGTATTGTCAATCTTAATAAGCTTGACATTTGGTGCTGTCAGAAGCTTTACGATATTCGCAGGAAGCTTGGCTGAATCAATCTTATCGGAAATGAAAATTGTATCAGGTTTAGCAGCAACAATTTCATTAGCTGTCATAGCATAGCTTATCTTGTTCTTTGCAATATTTTCCCCGAAAATGCCGAGTATATCACTTTCAAGTGTATCACCTGTTGCAACAGCCATCTGCTCTGATAGTATGTATACAAACTTCTTGCCGTACTTTTTTTCGCCTGTTTTTCTCATTTCTGTATCAAGTGGCTTGAGAGCCTTTTCAACAGCAATGTCTGACTTGATATTTCCCAGGAAAACTTTTGCCATTGCGCCATAAACGTCAATGAATTCATTAAAGCTCCTTGGTGAAGGAATTACAAGAACCTTTATTCCATTTTTCTCAAGTGATGCCTTGTCTATGGTTGCGACAGGACTCTGTGTTATAACAATATCAGGCTTGAGGCTTATGATAGCTTCAATATCAGGCGTTGCAGGACTTCCGACGGATTTTATGTCAGCTACATTTTCAGGATAACTGCAATAATCGCTTCTTCCGATAAGCTTCTTTTCAAGCCCAAACTCATATATGACTTCAGTAAGTGCAGGTGATAGACTGACAACCTTTTTTGGTGATGACGTAATAGTAACATCATTTATTGTAACAGGATAATCGCTGTCATATCCGTTTTTTATGTAATCAGGATTTCTCTTTTCTATCTTTGAGCACGATGTTAAAGCAAAAAGCATTGTTACACTCAATAATAAAACAATAAACCTTTTCAAATAAATGCTCCTTTAATCTGTTTTATTCTATAATACTACAATTTACATCAAATTGCAAATAACAAATTATACTACTTTTCTTGTATCTTTTTCTTTTTTACAGTTTAAGTGTTATTGTTTATCATTAAGTCTTGACGGGTTGACTGAAACTAACTATAATTAAATATAGTATTGTTACATATAATGAAGTGACAAGCCACCATAAATCACTTTATTAAATTTACTCGTGGTGGAGAAATGGAGTTCGGATGATTAAAGCAAGTGAAGCTATGGTAAAGTGCCTTGAAATGGAGAATACCAAAGTCGTGTTTGGTTATCCGGGCGCTGCAATCTGTCCGTTCTATGATGCACTTTCAAAATCGGATATACGTCATATTCTTGTCCGTCACGAAGTAAACTCCGGTCACTCCGCAAGCGGTTATGCAAGGATAACAGGCAAGCCTGCTGTATGTATTGCTACATCAGGGCCAGGCGCAACAAACCTTATTACTGCTATTGCAACAGCATATATGGATTCAATTCCACTTATTATAATAACAGGTCAGGTCAGCACTGACCAGATTGGCAGGGACGTTTTTCAGGAGGCTGACATAACAGGTGCTGCTGAGCCTTTTGTCAAGCACAGCTATCTTGTTAAAGATGCAAATGAAATCCCGAGAATTTTAAAGGAAGCTTTCTTCATAGCAGGGAGTGGACGGCCAGGCCCTGTACTTATTGATATTCCTGTTGATGTTCAGAATGAAGAAATTGATTTTACATATCCAAAAACTATTGAAATAAGGAGCTATAAGCCGACCGTTACGGGCAATAAGCTCCAGATAAAGCGAATATGCGAGGCACTGAAAAAATCAAAGCAACCCCTTATCTGTGCCGGTGGTGGTGTTTTTGCCTCCAATGCCGGTGAAGGTGTAACTACCCTTTCAGAAAAATGTCAGATTCCTGTCATAACAACAATGATGGGAATATCAAGTGTTTCAACACAATATCCACTTAATTTCGGTATGCTTGGAATGATGGGAACAAAAGCTGCAAACTATGCAGTAAATGAATGTGACCTTCTTATTCTTATAGGTGCAAGAGTCGGCAACAGGGCAGTAAAATCACCTATAAAGCTCCAGCAGACCACAAAGATAATACATATTGATATAGACCCTGCTGAAATCGGCAAAAACATGGCTGTTGATATTCCGGTAGTCGGTGATGCAAAAACAATTCTTGCACAGATTACTGAACATATCACAAAATCCGAACACAAGCAATGGATTGAAAAAATATCTTCTCTTGTCCCACTTAATACTGAATTTGAATCACAGAAAAATTATATAAATCCACAAAAGCTTATTTCCACTCTTTCAAAAAAGCTACCTGAGGATGCAGTTATTGTTGCCGATGTCGGACTCAATCAGATATGGACTGCAAGCAACTTCAATGTAAAAAACGGTCGTTTTCTTACATCTGGCGGTATGGGAACAATGGGATATTCTATTCCAGCGGCAATAGGCGCAAAGCTTGCTGATGATAAACGTACTGTTGTTGCTGTATGTGGTGATGGTTCCTTCCAGATGCAGATGATGGAACTTGCCACTGCTGTTCAGCATAATGTTGATATAAAGATAATTATTATGAAAAACAATTGTCTTGGCATGGTTTCTGAGTTTCAACACACAAATTTCAATAATAACCAGACAGCAGTTTCCCTTGATGGAGGTCCTGATTTTATAATGCTTGCTCATGCTTATGGAATTGAAGCAGCTGCTATAACAAATGATTCAGATGCAGAAAAAGCTGTTGACAGGTTAGTTGCTTCGGAAGGGCTGTTCCTTCTTGAATGCAACGTTAACCCTGAATACGGTATATAATAAACAGGAGGAAATATAATGACTGAAGCAAAGCATAAAATAATTGAACAACTTGTCAGCGACAAATTTATTAGCAAATCATATTGCCCGGAAGAAGAAATAGCCCAGTTTGCTGAACTTGAAAAATCAGGTGAAGAACTTCCATACAACATTTACAAAAAGACTGATAAACATAAGAACACAAAATACATAAAATACGATTATAAGGAAGATGAGCTTTCTGAGCTTCTTATTCTTGCTAATACAAAGTCGCTTAGTATAATTCAGTTCTTCAATGTTGTGTTCTTTATGACTTTTGCATTCTGTGTTATTCTTCTGATGCTTCTTTTCTTTTAGGAGGTAGTGTATGAAACATACGATTTCTGTTCTTGTTGAAAATCACGCAGGTGTCCTTTCAAGAATTTCAGGGCTTTTTTCAAGACGCGGCTTCAATATCGACAGCCTTGCTGTTGGTGTGACTGACGACCCTGCTGTTTCAAGAATTACTATTATTGCAGAAGGCAATGAATATACTGTTGAGCAGATTGAAAAACAGCTCAATAAGCTCATAGATGTCATAAAGGTGAAGACTCTTGACACAAGCGAGCTTCTTTCAAGAGAGCTTCTTCTCATAAAGATTAATGTATCGGCCGACAAGCGTTCAGAAATTATGACGATTGCTGAAATTATGGGTGCGAAAATTATAGATATTTCACTTACAACAATTACACTTGAAATGTCCGATACAACCTATCACCTTCAGCGCTTTGAGGAAATGCTCAAGCCATACGGCATTATTGAAATTGTTAGGACAGGCAGTATAGCAATACAAAAGGGTGCAGACACTATTACAAATAAAAAGTAAAGAAGGCTTGAAGCCTTCTTTTTTTGTGTAACTATTTAATAAGTTTTGTTATAGTAATGAAACAAATTGTACATACTGTAATTTTTTTGTAATAGCAATATTATTGATATGTAACTACTTTCCAATTATATTGAAAGCATAAACAAAAAGGAGTTATTCTATGAAAAAAATTATTACAGCTTTTCTGGTTTCCGCAATGCTCATTTCACTTATAGGATGTAATAAGGATAAAAAGAATGATATAACTGATACATCAGCAAAGGATTCTTCTGCTGTTGAGTCAAAAATCAATATATCAGATTCTTCAGAAGTTGATTCTACTGAAAAAGCTCAAGCAGATGATACGGCAAGGAAATTTTATACCGCTCTGAAAGACAAAGATAATGATACATTAAGCAGATTAATTAGTGTGACAGATAAGAAAGTTTTTAATCTTCTTTTAGGTGTTGAATTAAAAGATTTTGAATTAACTTATCTTGACCATACAGGTTCCCAAACTTATTCATATCATCTATGCTTCAAAGCAGATTGCAAGGACAGTGATCCTTTCACAAACGGAGAAAATGTATTTTCTTTAGTAGTTAAATTAAATCCTTATTCAAATGCCTGGAAAGTAATTGATTTCAACCCAGAGAATCGTTTTTTCGAACCCGTACAGTCACAATATGCTTATTATGACGATTCAGTTATAAACTGTCACCTTTATGAGTATCTTCGAGATGAATTGCCATTATTAACTGATCATGACTATATTGCATCCACTGCTGATACGAATTCTAAATTTGATTTGGTTTCATTAACGGTTTTACAATTATATGCAACTAACAGTCCAATTCGTGCCGATGGCATATACTATTTTAAGCCCGCAGAAATTAATAAATATATTTGTGACACCTTTAATGTTCAAAACTTCAAAATAGAGAAAAGTGTATTTTATAATGAAGTATCCGGTTATGCAGAACTCTCGGCAGATGATACCCTCTTACCATATTTTTATAGAGTTACATCTTATAAAGAACTGGATAATTCCAAATTTGAAATTGTTATTAACTACTATGCTGATACAGCCTCATTTTTTAAGGCAAAAACAATAAAATATATTGTTAAAAGTGCCTCTAAAAATAAATACACCGTAAAATCACGAACTGTCCTTTTTGATAATAAATTCCCTTTAATGAACAACAGATAATAAAACGCCCAGTCAAAAAGACTGGGCGTTAATTTTATATTGATTATACCAACTCAATAATTGCCATTTCAGCAGCGTCACCACGACGAGGACCAATTTTTATAATTCTTGTGTATCCGCCGTTCTTATCAGCATATTTTGGTGAAATTTCATCAAAAAGCTTCTTTGCTACGTCTTCTTTAGTAACGTAAGCAAGTACCTGACGTCTGGAGTGTAGATCGTTAGTTCTACCGATAGTAATCATCTTCTCGGCCATTGAGCTAACTTCTTTGGCTCTTGTTACAGTTGTTTCAATCTTACCCTTTTCAAGCAGATATGTTACCATAGCTCTAAGCATCGCTTTTCTATGATCTGTTGCTCTGCCCAATTTTCTTGTGCCTGGCATAGATTTTCACTCCTTACCTATGGTTAAGTTATTCCTCTTCCCTCATCATCTGGAATCCAAGTGTGCTTAGCTTTTCTCTTACTTCATCAAATGATTTCTTTCCGAGGTTTCTTACCTTCATCATTTCTTCTTCTGATTTTTCAATCAGATCATTTACTGTGTTAATTCCTGCACGCTTTAAGCAATTAAATGAACGCACAGATAAGTCAAGTTCCTCAATGGTCATCTCTAATATTTTTTCCTTACCCTTATCATCCTTTTCAACCATCAATGTTTCAGGCAATGGTTCATCAGATAAATCAATAAAGAGTGTTAGGTGGTCTTTGAGGAGATTGGCTGATTGTGATAAAGCTTCCTTAGCGGAAATTGTTCCGTCAGTCCATACTTCCATAGTAAGCTTATCAAAGTCGGTAATCTGTCCTACACGAGTATTTTCAACACTGTAGTTTACCTTTAGTACTGGCGTATATATGCTGTCAACAGCTATAGTACCGATAGACTGCTGTATAAACTGCTTATTCTTTTCAGCAGATACATATCCACGACCACGGTCGATAGTAATTTCCATATACAGCTTAGCACCAGCGCCAAGTGTTGCAATGTGCATATCTGGGACTAAAATGTCAACCTCTGAATCTGTCTTTATATCCCCAGCAGTTACTTCACATTCGCCTTCTGCCTCAATATAAATTGTCTTTGGTCCGTCCCCATACATTTTTGCTGTCAAGCCCTTAAGATTAAGAATGATTTCTGTTACATCCTCCTTAACCCCAGGAATTGTTGATAATTCGTGGTGAATCCCGTCAATCTTTACTGAGTTAACGGCTACACCTGGTAGCGAGGAGAGCAGTACTCTTCTGAGGCTGTTGCCCAGAGTTGTACCATAGCCGCGCTCAAGTGGCTCTAAGACAAATTTGCCATAAGTTCCGTTACTTTTCAGCTCGACTGTTTCTATTTCTGGCTTTTCTATTTTCTCAAGCATTTAAAACCCTCCTGTTTCGCAATTACATTAATTTTGTTAAAAACGTATTAATATACCTTATTATCACGCAACATCCAAATAAGCTTGTGCGCAAAGCCTAAAAGCAGAACTCCAAAGCTTTGCAATCTTATGCTTATTTAGAGTAAAGCTCAACGATAAGATGTTCTTCAACATCAAGATCAATGTCATCGCGGTTTGGTAGACGAGCGATTTTTGCTGAAAGAGCCGATTTGTCATTCTCTATCCAGATTGGTGTCGGACGTCCGCTATTTGCTTCGATTATATTCTTTATGCTGTCTTCAGCGCGGCTCTTTTCAGAAACTGCAACAACATCGCCTTCTTTTAAAAGGTATGAAGGAATATCAACTCTGCTGCCGTTTACTGTAAAATGACCATGAACAACAAGCTGTCTTCCCTGAGCTCTTGAGCTTGAAAATCCAAGTCTGTAAACAACGTTATCAAGACGGGATTCAAGTATTCTCAAAAGGTTTTCACCAGCCATACCCGGACGCTTTTCAGCCATCTCGAAGTAATGAGCGAACTGTCCTTCTAAAACGCCATAGTAACGTCTTGTCTTCTGTTTTGCACGAAGCTGAATACCGTATTCTGAAATTTTCTTTCTGCCTTTACCGTGCTGACCTGGGCCACCTTCTGGACGAGCTGTGATTGCGCACTTTTCGCCGTAACATCTGTCACCCTTGAGGAACAATTTCTGTCCTTCACGTCTGCACTGTCTGCATACTGCTCCAGTATATCTTGCCATTTCTTACACCTCCTAGTGTTAATTAGACACGTCTTCTTTTTGGAGGACGACATCCGTTATGAGGGATTGGAGTAACGTCTTTAATAAGTCTTACTTCTAAATCCTCTGACTGAAGAGCTCTGATTGCAGCCTCACGACCAGCACCAGGTCCCTTTACAAATACTTCAACAATCTTAAGTCCATGTTCTTTTGCAGCCTTAGCAGCTGTTTCAGCAGCAGACTGAGCAGCAAAAGGAGTTGACTTCTTTGATCCTCTGAAACCAAGTCCACCAGCACTTGCCCATGAAATTGTATTTCCCTGTGAATCAGTTATTGTAACGATTGTGTTGTTGAAAGTGGATTGGATATGAACCGCTCCAACTTCGATATTCTTCTTTTCACGACGGCGTCTTACAGCAGTCTTCTTAGTAGTTTTCTGAGCCATGTTCTATCCCTCCTTACTTCTTCTTGTTAGCGATTGTCTTAACAGGGCCTTTACGTGTTCTTGCGTTTGTCTTTGTTCGCTGTCCTCTTACTGGAAGACCTCTACGATGACGAACGCCACGATAGCATCCTATTTCAACAAGTCTTTTGATATTGAGTGACACATTACGACGAAGGTCACCTTCAACCATGATATTTTTATCAATATACTCACGTAGTTTTGCAACATCATCTTCTGATAGATCTTTTGCACGGATATCAGGATTTACGCCTGTTTCCACTAAGATCTTTGTTGCAGTTTTCTGACCAATACCGAAAATATAAGTCAAACCGATTTCGATTCTCTTATTTTTAGGTAAGTCTATACCAGCAATACGTGCCATTTATAACTGCACCTCCATTTATAGGTCTGTTAGCCCTGACGTTGTTTATGCTTAGGGTTTTCACAAATTACCATTACTTTTCCTTTGCGCTTAATAACCTTGCATTTTTCGCAGATAGGCTTAACCGAAGGTCTTACTTTCATTGAAATACCTCCTATTCATACGCAACAACTATGTTGCCAGTGTTTCCACTAATTACTTCTGATATACCTTGTCCCTTATTTCGCACGCCAGGTGATTCTTCCCTTTGATAAGTCATAAGGTGACATCTCAACCGTTACCTTGTCGCCAGGAACTATGCGAATGTAGTTCATTCTTAGCTTTCCTGAAACATGAGCGAGAATTTTATGACCGTTTGCGAGTTCTACCTGAAACATAGCGTTTGGAAGGGCTTCTAAAACGGTTCCTTCAAGTTCAATTACATCTTCTTTTGACAAGAATACTACCTCCCCAGATCGGTACGGTCAGCTTTAAGAGTTTTGGGTTATAAGTGAATTTTTATTCACTTTTTTTAAACTCATTTAAAAGCTTTCTTAATTTTTTGTTTGTAATCCCGGATAGTTCAATGCTCTTTTGTGTCACGAGCAGGTGTTTTATATTCTTTTTCTTCGGGGATTCAAGCTTGCGCTCCTTCCCGTCGGCGATATAAACATTACTGCCATCGGCTTTTACAGCAACGAAATAAGTATCCTTATCGTGACCCGCAAGGGATCTTACCACCGAGCCTTGAAGAACATTCACAATTATGCCTCCTTTACGGTCTTGTTAAGATTACCGCTCCGTCTGCTGTAATTGCAATTGTGTGCTCAAAATGAGCTGAAAGAGATCCATCTCTTGTTTTCACGGTCCATTTGTCTGGGAGAACCTTTATTGCTTCACCGCCGAGATTAACCATTGGTTCAATAGCAATAACCATTCCTGCGACTAATCTTATTCCGTGCCCTGCTTTTCCGAAATTCGGAACTTCTGGGTCTTCATGAAGATCTTTTCCGACACCGTGTCCAACGAACTGTTTGACTATTGAAAAGCCACGTGATTCGTTGTATTCCTGAATAGCAGCTGCAAGATCACCTATTCTAGCACCAGGCTTTGCAAGCTCGATTGCTTTGTATAAGCTTTCTTCCGTTGCCTTCACAAGTGCCTTTGCTTCATCAGAGATTTCTCCGACTGCAAAGGTTCTTGTTGAGTCGCCGTGGTAGCCATCAATGTACGCTCCCACATCAACACTGACAATGTCGCCTTCTTCGATTTTTCTTGGTCCTGGAATGCCGTGGATTACTTCATCGTTGATGGAAATGCAAGCACTTCCTGTAAAACCACCGTATCCTAAGAAGGATGGTTTTGCTCCCTTTGAAGTAATGAACCTTTGAATAATCTTGTCAAGCTCGTATGTTGTCATGCCAGCCTTGATTGACTCTCCAGCTATCTGCAGAGCCTGTGCAGTAATACTGCCGGCTTTCTGCATTTTTGTAATTTCCTTATTGGATTTTACTATTACCATTATTACGCCTCTATTGCTTTTAATGTAAGCTTTGATGTATGCGCTACATCGTCCTGGCCTTCAACAGTAACTAATTTGCCTTGCGCTTCGTAATATCCTTTAAGTGGAGCTGTCTGCTCATGGTAAATTTTCAGTCTTGCGAGAACTGTTGCAGGTTCGTCATCTTTTCTTATAACAGTGTTTCCACCGCAAAGATTACAGATTCCTTCAACCTTTGTAGGTTTGAAATCTACGTGATAAGATGCACCGCATTTTTCACATACTCGTCTTCCCGAAAGTCTTTGCTGTATTTTTTCGTCAGGAACATAGATTTCAACAACTTTATCAATTGTGATACCCATTTTGTCCAGAGCCTCAGCCTGTGGAACTGTTCTTGGGAAGCCGTCAAGGATAAATCCCTTCTGGCAATCATCCTGAACAAGTCTTTCCTTGATAATATCAATTACTACTTCATCAGGAACAAGTTTTCCCTCATCCATATAAGCTTTAGCTTTAAGACCAGTTTCTGTTCCGTTCTTCAACGCTTCACGAATAATATTTCCTGTTGATATTGCAGGAATTTTATATGCATCACAGATAACCTCTGCTTGAGTTCCTTTTCCTGCACCAGGAGCACCGAGTAATATCAGATTCATGTCAAAACTCCTTTAGTATTATTCAAGGAATCCCTTATGATGACGCATCATCATCTGTGATTCAAGTGTTCTTACTGTTTCAAGTGCAACACCAACAACGATAAGGATTGATGTACCACCCATAGCAATTTTAACTTCTGTAGCCATCTGGAAGAATATCGGGAATATTGCGATTACTCCGAGGAAGAAAGCTCCGACAAGAGTGATCTTTGATAATACTCTCTTGATAAAATCAGATGTAGGACGACCAGGTCTAATACCTGGGATACCACCGTTGTTCTGACGAAGGTCATTTGCTATTTGTACCGGATTGTACTGCATTGCTACATAGAAGTAGTTGAATCCGACAATCAGTAAGAAGTATACTGCTGCATAGAACAAGCTTGAATAGTTAAACAGACCAACAAATCCTCTGTAGAATCTTCCCCAGAAACTAGTTGCTTTAGCGTCTGGCTTCCAGATCATTCCCAACATCTGCGGAATAGACATAAATGACATTGCAAAGATAATTGGCATAACGCCACTCATTGCTACCTTTACAGGTATGTTAGTATTCTGTCCACCGTACATTTTTCTACCAACAACACGCTTAGCGTACTGGATAGGGATTCGTCTTTCTGATTCATTCATAAGTATGATAAATGCTACCATAAATAAGAATATAACCATAACAACCGGAATATAAATGTATTTCTGCGTTGTGTTTGCCTGCTGCCAGAGTTCAAAAATCTGAACCGGCATTCTGGCTATGATACCAGCAAACAAAATGATTGATATACCGTTTCCGATACCATGTTCATTAATCTGGTCGCCAAGCCACTGAATGAGTGATGCACCAGCTGTGAAACACAGGATAATAACAATCATTACAAATATGCCATAAAAGCCTTTAAAGTCCTGTACAGCGTGCTGTGTTTTCAATGTTGCATAATATGCAAATGATAAAACCAATGCAATGACAAGTGATAAATAACGTGTAATTCTATTGAGCTTTTTTCTTCCCTCAGGGCCTTCCTTCTGCATTCTCTCAAGAGGAGGGAGTGCATAAGCAAGAAGCTGTATAATAATTGACGCGTTAATATATGGTGTTACTGATAAAGCAAATAATGTTGACTGTGAAAATGATCCACCTGAGATCATATCCATATAGGCAAATATATTTCCGTTTTCCCCTGCACTCTCAAACATTTTCGATAAAGCTGAAGCATCAAGGAACGGTACAGGTATTGCAACACCCAAACGGAATATTAAGATGATAAATAATGTGAATAGTATTTTTCTTCGTAGCTCTGCTACTTTCCATGCATTTCTGAATGTCTGTACTATGTTCACACTAAATCACCTCAGCCTTCCCGCCTGACTTCTCAATTTTTTCCTTTGCTGTCTGAGAAAATGCTGCTAATTTAACAGTGAGTTTCTTTGAAACTTCGCCATTTCCTAAAACTTTAATGCCACCGCAATTTTTCTTAACAAGTCCAGCTGCAGCAAGTAATTCTGCATCTACAACAGTACCGTCAACGAACTGCTCTAAGTCAGAAACATTGATTACAGTATATGTTGTTCCGAAAATGTTGTTGAACCCTCTCTTTGGGATTCTACGAGTTAGTGGCATCTGTCCGCCTTCAAAACCAGGTCTTACTCCGCCGCCTGAACGTGCGTTTTGACCCTTATGGCCTTTACCAGCAGTTTTGCCCTGTCCAGAGCCGTGTCCTCTACCAATACGCTTTGGTTCTTTTGTTGAACCTTCAGCTGGTGATAATTCGTGTAATTTCATTTGTTCGCACCTCCTTGCTTACGCTTCGGTTACCTCGATAAGGTGGGATATTTTAAAAATCTTGCCTTTTGTCTGCTCATTATTAGGCTGGACTGTTGTAGATCTTATCTTTCTTAGTCCAAGAGAATGAGCAGTAGCAATCTGTTTCTCAGTTCTTCCTACAAGGCTCTTAACCAATGTAATCTTAACCTGATCTGCCATAGCTAAAATCCTCCTTAGCCTAAAATTTCTTTAATTGTCTTGCCTCTTACAGCAGCAACCTGTGCAGCTGATTTACATGAAGCAAGTCCGTTGATTGTAGCTCTAACTACATTACATGGATTATTAGAACGAAGTGATTTTGTTCTGATATCCTTTATTCCTGCAATTTCAATTACTGCACGGACTGGTCCGCCAGCGATTACTCCTGTACCAGGAGCAGCAGGCTTCATAAGAACTCTTCCAGCGCCAAATGCACCGATGATTTCGTGTGGAATTGTTGTACCCTTCAATGAAACTTTTACAAGGTTCTTCTTAGCATCTTCGATACCCTTACGGATAGCGTCTGGAACTTCTCCAGCTTTACCAAGACCGAATCCAACTGTACCGTTTCCGTCTCCTACTACTACAAGAGCAGCGAACTTGAAGATACGACCACCTTTAACCGTTTTAGATACACGGTTAATGGTTACTACTTTCTCACTGAGTTCAAGTGTTGAAGCATCTATTAAAGCCAAACGTATTACCTCCTCTTTAGAACTTGAGTCCGCCTTCGCGAGCTCCTTCAGCTAATTCCTGAATACGACCGTGGTAGATGTATCCGCTTCTATCAAAAACAATTTCAGAAATACCCTTGTCAGTTGCAGCTTTAGCAATAAGCTTACCAACTTCACGAGCACCGTCCTTGTTGCTGCCGTTGCTTTCAAATTCCTTTGAAAGGCTTGAAGCAGATGCCAATGTTACACCACTGATATCGTCAATCAACTGTGCGTATATATGCTTTGAGGAGCGGAATACATTAAGGCGTGGACACTCAGCTGTTCCTGAAATCTTTGCACGAACTCTGCGGTGTCTTTTTACTCTTGCCTCTGCTCTATCAAGCTTTTTCACCATAGTAATTCACTCCTTTGATTACTTCTTGCTACCCTTACCAGCCTTACCTTCCTTGCGGATGATATGCTCGCCTTCGTAACGGATTCCCTTGCCCTTGTAAGGCTCAGGTGGACGCTTTTCGCGTACTTCACAGGCAAACTGACCTACAGCCTGTTTGTCGATACCTGAAATAACAATCTTGTTAGCTGTTGGTACATCAATTGTGATACCATCAATTTCAGATATGATAACCTGATGTGAGAAGCCAAGGTTCATAACAAGATTCTTACCCTGCTTTGCAGCACGGTAACCAACGCCCTCGATTTCGAGAGTCTTGGAGAAACCATTTGTTACACCCTCAACCATATTTGCAATCAATGTTCTTGTAAGACCGTGAAGTGATTTGTGCATTTTATCGTCTGATGGACGCTTTACAGTTACTTCGTTGCCTTCAAGAGCAATGATCATTTCTTTTGAAAATTTCTTTTCTAGTGTTCCTTTTGGACCTTTAACAGTAACAACGCTACCGTCAACTTTTACCTCAACTCCGGCAGGAACAGTAATTGGCTTTATACCGATTCTTGACATATTAAGTCCTCCTTACCAGATGAATGCGAGAACTTCGCCGCCAACGTTCATTTCACGAGCCTTTTTGTCTGTCATAATTCCCTTAGATGTGGAAACTACTGCAACTCCAAGACCTTTCATAACCTTTGGCATATCCTCACAGCTTGAGAATATTCTCAATCCAGGTTTAGAAACTCTTCTAAGACCTGAAATAACTGGAGTTCTGTTCTCACAATATTTTAGAGTAATTCTGATGATACCCTGCTTTCCGTCTTCAATGAATTGGAATCCCTTAACATAACCCTCGTCAACGAGGATTTGTGTAATTGACTTTTTCATATTAGATGCAGGAACGTCAACTGTTGCGTGCTTTGCAGAACTCGCATTACGAATTCTGGTCAATAAATCAGCTATTGTATCAGTTATTTGCATGCCGTTAACCTCCTTTGCTAATGCTTACCAGCTAGCCTTCTTAACTCCTGGGATCTGACCATCGTGTGCTAATTCTCTGAAACAGATACGGCAGACGCCGAACTTTCTCAGATATGCATGTGGTCTTCCACAGATTTTGCACCTGTTGTAAGAACGGGTGGAAAACTTAGGCTCAGCCTGCTGCTTAATTTTCATAGACATTTTAGCCATTTTAAATTCCTCCCCTTACTTTGAGAATGGAGCACCCATCAATGTGAGCAACTCTTTAGCCTCTTCATCAGTCTTTGCAGTTGTGATGAAGTTAATATCCATACCACGAACCTTATCGATCTTATCAAACTCGATTTCAGGGAAAATTAGCTGTTCCTTGATACCTGTTGAATAGTTTCCTCTGCCGTCGAATGAATTAGGATTGATTCCTCTGAAGTCACGTACACGTGGGAACGCAACGTTGAAGAGTCTATCAACAAATTCGTACATTCTGTCAGCACGAAGAGTAACCTTAACACCGATTGTCATACCTTCACGAAGTTTGAAGTTAGCAACTGACTTCTTAGCTTTACATTCAATTGGCTTCTGGCCAGTGATTGCTGCTAGGTCTGTCATGATAGCTTCAACAATCTTCTTGTTTTCCTTAGCTTCACCGCAACCAACATTGATTACAATTTTATCAAGCTTTGGAATTTCCATTACATTTTTGTAGCCGAACTTTTTCATCATAGCAGGAGCTACGCTGCTAACATAATATTCTTTTAATCTAGCCATATCGTTTCTCCTCCTATTAATATTGCTTGCCACATTTTTTGCAAACTCTAGTCTTCTTGCCATCTTCTATTTTGTAAGATGGTCTTGTTGGCTTGTCGCATTTTGGACACACAACCATAACTTTTGATGCGTACATAGCACCTTCAGCTTTGATTATACCTCCAGCCTGACCAGCACGTGTTGGCTTAACATGCTTAGTCACCATATTTATTCCTTCGACTATTACTTTTCCTTCTTTTGGGCTGACTTCGAGGACTTTACCAGTCTTTCTCTTGCCATCCTTGTCGAACTTGTCGACATATTTTCCGGAAAGAATAACAACGGTGTCGCCAGTTTTAACGTGTAGTTTATTCATTTACGACACCTCCTATTATAATACTTCTGGGGCAAGGCTCAAAATCTTGAGGTATTCCTTGTCACGAAGTTCTCTTGCTACAGGGCCAAAAATACGTGTGCCCTTTGGGTTCTTATCTTCTTTAATAATTACAGCAGCGTTTTCGTCAAAGCGGATGTATGTTCCATCCTCACGACGAAGACCCTTTGCTGAACGAACGATAACTGCTTTAACAACATCGCCTTTTTTAACAACGCCGCCGGGTGTTGCTTTCTTAACAGAAGCTACGACAACGTCACCGATGTTTGCATACTTTCTGCGTGTTCCCCCTAAAACTCTGATACACATAAGCTCTTTAGCTCCTGTGTTGTCAGCTACCTTAAGGTATGTTTGCATTTGTATCACAGTGCGTTCCTCCTTTCGAAAAATCAGAGGTTAAAATTGTTTAACTTATATTTTACTTAGCTTTTTCAACTACTTCAACCAAACGCCATCTCTTGTCCTTAGAGATTGGTCTTGTTTCCATAACTTCAACGCGGTCGCCAATGTTACAGATGTTGTTTTCATCATGTGCCTTAAGCTTAACAGTTCTTTTGATTATCTTTTTGTAGAGTGGGTGCTGAACATAGTCCTGAATAGCAACAACGATAGTCTTATCCATCTTATTGCTGACAACTTTACCTACTCTTGTCTTTCTGAGATTTCTTTCGCTCACAACTGATCCTCCCTCCGTTACTACTGCACGCTGGACTCTTGCTTACGAATGAGTGTTTTTACACGAGCAATATCTTTCTTTACAGCGTTAAGACGCATTGGATTTTCAAGCTGATTAACAGCGTTCTGAAAACGAAGGCTGAAAAGTTCCTGCTTTAAGTCAGTAAGTTTCTTTTCTAGTTCTTCAGAAGTCATATCACGTAATTCATTAGCTTTCATTATTGCTCACCACCCATTTCTAGAGTATCCTGCTTTGTAACAAATTTACATTTGATTGGAAGCTTGTGCATTGCAAGTCTCAAAGCTTCTTTTGCAATTTCTTCACTTACGCCAGCAATTTCAAACATTATACGGCCTGGTTTAACTACTGCAACCCAGTATTCTGGTGAACCTTTACCTGAACCCATTCGAGTTTCAGCTGGTTTTTCAGTAATTGGCTTGTCAGGGAAGATCTTGATCCAAACCTGACCACCACGCTTGATATAACGTGTCATTGCGATACGGGCAGCTTCAATCTGATTTGAAGAGATCCAAGCTGGTTGAAGTGCCTGTAAACCGTATTCTCCGTTTGATACTGTATTACCGCGAAGTGCCTTGCCCTTTAAACGGCCTCTGTGCTGTCTGCGGTATTTTACTCTCTTTGGAAGTAGCATTACTTGTTACCTCCTTCTCTGCGATTTCTTCTCTGTGGCTTTTTTTCTGCAGGAATTTCTCCCTTTAGAATTTCGCCCTTGTACACCCATACCTTTACGCCAATACGGCCGTATGTTGTATGAGCTTCTGCTGTACCATAATCGATATCAGCTCTGATTGTCTGTAGTGGAATTGTTCCCTCGTGGTAGCTTTCGTTACGAGCAATTTCTGCTCCGCCTAAACGACCTGATACGCGAGTCTTGATTCCTCTAGCTCCAAGCTTCATTGCCTTTCCGATTGACTGCTTCATAGCTCTTCTAAATGAAATTCTGTTTTCGAGCTGTTTAGCGATTGACTCAGCAACAAGCTGTGCGTCAAGGTCTGGCTGCTTAACTTCGATGATATTAATTGCAACTGGTTTTTTAATCATTGCTTCTACAGCAAGACGTAACTTTTCAATTTCAGCGCCACCTCTGCCGATTACAATACCAGGCTTTGCACAATGAATGTGAATTTTAACCTTATCTGCAAATCTTTCAATTTCTATACGTGGAACACCTGCATCGTACAAGCTCTTTTTAATATAGTTACGAACATTGTAATCTTCAACCAGAGTGTCACCGAAAGTGCTTTTATTTGCAAACCAGCGGGAATCCCAATCCTTGATTACGCCAACACGAAGACCGTGTGGATTAATTTTTTGTCCCATAGTTTACCTCCTCTTCCAGCATTATTCCTTTTCTTTAAGAACCATTGTTACGTGTGATGTTCTCTTAAGAATTCGGAATGCTCTGCCCTGTGCTCTAGGCATGATTCTCTTCATAATTGGTCCCGGGCAAACAAAACATTCAGCAACATAAAGTTTGTTCTTATCCATGTTGTGGTTGTTCTCAGCGTTTGCAATGGCCGACTTAAGAAGTTTCTCCAGGTATTCACAGGCAGCCTTTGATGTGTGCTTGAGTGTTGCCATAGCAATCTCTGTGTCCTTGCCTCTGATCAAATCGAGAACGATCTTGACTTTACGAGGTGCTATGCGAGCATTTTTTAGGTATGCTCTTGCTTCCATTTGAATTCCTCCTTCCGGCCTACTTCTTACCATTATTTGAGACTCTTGAGCCTGCGTGGCCTTTATAAGTTCTTGTTGGTGCAAACTCACCAAGCTTATGACCTACCATATCTTCAGTAACATAAACAGGAACATGTTTGCGACCATCGTGAACTGCGAATGTATGACCAACGAAATCTGGGAAAATTGTTGATGAACGGCTCCATGTTTTAACAACCTTTTTTTCGCCAGCTTCGTTCATTTGTAGTACTCTTTTCATAAGAACCTCTTGTACAAAAGGGCCCTTTTTGATACTTCTACCCATTTCATCTGCCTCCTTTCAATATTACTTACCGTTTCTACGTTTTACGATAAATTTATCAGAGCGATGATGTTTTGCACGAGTCTTGTAACCGAGAGCTGGTTTACCCCAAGGAGTAACAGGTCCCGGACGTCCGATAGGTGATTTACCTTCACCACCACCGTGTGGGTGATCGCAAGGGTTCATTACAGAACCACGAACTGTTGGTCTCCAACCCATGTTACGTCTTCTTCCGGCTTTACCAAGATGAACATTTTCGTGATCGATGTTACCAACCTGTCCGATTGTAGCGATACAGTTGATAGCAACTTTTCTGAGTTCGCCTGATGGAAGTCTGATAAGTGCGTATGTTTCTTCTCTTGCCATGAGCTGTGCCATGTTGCCAGCAGCACGAACAAGCTGTGCACCCTTACCAGGATACAATTCAATGTTGTGAATGAATGTACCAACTGGGATGTTCTGAAGTGGAAGTGCATTACCTGGCTTGATATCTGCATCAACGCCTGAACGAACAACATCACCTACTGAAAGACCATTTGGTGCAAGAATATAACGCTTTTCGCCATCTTCATACTGCAATAATGCAATGTGAGCTGAACGGTTTGGATCGTACTCAATTGTAAGTACAGTAGCGTTCATATCAATTTTATCTCTCTTGAAGTCAATTACACGGTATTTTCTTCTGTTTCCGCCACCTCTGTGACGAACAGTTATTCTACCGTAGCTATTTCTACCAGCATTTTTGTTAAGAGGCTCTAAAAGACCCTTTTCTGGAGCAACCTTAGACAAAGCAGAATAATCAGTAACTGTCATTCCTCTTCTACTTGCTGTCGTTGGTTTGTAGCTCTTTATTGCCATTTGTTTCACTCCTTATAAGCGGTTTTGCGAGGACTAAAAGTCCCCATACTTTCCTGCGGTTTGCACCGCCGGTAAAATTACACTTTTATGAATTACATCATACCATCGAAGAATTCAATTGTCTTAGAACCTTCAACAAGTGTAACGATTGCTTTCTTCCAGTCTGGTTTGTATCCAGCAGCCTGGCCCATTCTCTTGAATCTACCCTTACAGTTGAGTGTGTTGACTTTAGCAACCTTAACTCCGAAAAGTTCTTCTACTGCTTTAGCAATTTCAATTTTATTGGCATTCTTAGCAACCTTAAATGTGTATTTACCCATCTGTAAGCCTTCCATAGAACGCTCAGTGATGATAGGCTTAATGATAATATCATGTGCAGTCCTTATCATTATGCATACACCTCCTCAATCTTTGCAACAGCGTCCTGTACAACGATGAACTTGTCATAGTTGAGGATATCATAAACATTAAGTGTGTTGACAAGAGTTGTCTTAACACCAGGAATGTTTGCTGTTGACTTGATAACTTTGCTGTCAACCTCAGGCATAACGATAAGTGCTTTGCCTTCTATGTTGAGAGCCTTAAGCATATTTACAACGTTCTTAGTCTTGAATTCTTCAAATTTTAAAGCATCAAGAACTATTACATTGTTATCAATAACTTTTGATGAAAGAGCTGACTTCATAGCAAGTCTTCTAACTTTCTTATTTAAAGCATATCTGTAATCACGTGGCTTTGGTCCGAGAGCGATACCACCGTGGATCCACTGTGGTGCACGGATTGAACCTTGTCTTGCATGACCTGTACCCTTTTGACGCCAAGGCTTTTTACCGCCTCCGCTAACTTCTGTACGGGTTAGAGTTGATTGTGTACCCTGTCTCTGGTTTGCAAGGTAATTTACAACCATTGCGTGCATTACTTCTTTATTAGGAGTAATACCGAATACTGCATCTGATAACTCAGTGTCAGCAAGCTGTTTGCCAGTCATATCAAATACTGAAACTTTAGGCATTTTACTTCCCCCTTCCACTAAGCCTTCTTAATGCAATCAGTGATAGTAACTGTTCCGTTCTTAGGACCAGGAATAGCACCCCTTATTGCAATAAGATTATTTTCTGCGTCTACTTTAGCAACTACGAGATTCTGAACTGTAACTTTTTCGTTACCTAACTGTCCAGGCATTCCTTTTCCCTTGTAGATACGTGATGGTGATGAGCAAGCGCCCATTGAACCAGCGTGTCTGTGAACAGGACCTGTACCGTGAGTTTCCTTCAATCTTGAGTTGTTCCAACGCTTGATTGTTCCTGAAAAACCTTTACCTTTACTTGTTCCGTGAACGTCAACAACGTCACCTACAGTAAATGTGTCAGCTTTTAGAATATCGCCAACGTTTACTTCGTCAGCATTTTCAAGTCTGAATTCCTTTAAAGTTCTCTTCAAAGCAACATCAGCCTTTTTGAAGTGACCAGCCATTGGCTTGTTAACGCGCTTAGCACGAATGTCGCCAAAACCGAGCTGTACAGCACTGTAACCGTCGTTTTCAACAGTTTTCTTCTGAACAACTACGCATGGGCCAGCTTCAACAACTGTTACAGGAATTACTTTTCCTGCTTCATCGAAAATCTGTGTCATGCCGATTTTCTTACCGATGATTCCCTTTTGCATTTTTTCTCCTCCTAATAGGTTATTGGTTGACTTTCGTCAACTTGACCTGCATGTGACAAACGTTTTGAAATCGAAATTCGATTTCCGTTGGAAACTATTTAATTTCCATTACGATGTCTACACCAGCAGGAAGTTCAAGGCCTTGTAGAGCCGCTGTTGTTTCGTTTGTTGGTCTGATAACATCAATCAATCTCTTGTGAGTTCTCATTTCGAACTGCTCACGGCTGTCCTTATACTTATGAACTGCACGAAGGACTGTGATGATTTCCTTATCAGTAGGTAGCGGGATAGGACCTGATACCTTAGCACCTGAACGCTTCGCTGCTTCAACAATCTTAGTTGCTGCTGCATCAACAATCGCATGCTCATAACCCTTGATCTTTATTCTGATTTTCTCATTGACTGCCACTTAAATCGCCTCCTTAAGGGTTTAATAATTGGGGGCTGATACTGTATAAACAATAATTATCTGAAACTCTTAACACGCTCCCGTGTGTTTCGCGAACATCTGATTAAAAAACCCGAAAAACAATTATGTTTTCCGGGGTGATGTTAGACGTAATGACACACTGAGATTTATAGCTTCAACTTTCGCAAGTAAGCTTAAAGCACATACTGTGTTCGTTATTACAGTCGCCCGGTTTAAAATCGGACATACTCCACGAAAATTACCGAACATACCGTTCGCAACCTTTCGCTTCATCGCATATCTGTTGCAGTCACGCAAGAGTTATTTTAACACATATATATACGAATTACAATACATTTTATAAAAATATATTTAGAAATTTTACGCAACTTTTAATACTTTTTTATGCACAATGTACAATATCAGCATTTTTGTTTTGTTTTATAGGCTTTTTTGCGGTTTTTAAACGCGTTATCTGAATATTTCCGGCTTATCTATCCGCAATATATGGTTTTTTTCAGTGATTTCAGCCTTGTATGCCTTTTCAACATCCTTGCCGTCTTCTTCTATGATGCAGGTATCAATAAAATTAAGGAATTTTCCATCCCTGTCAAAGTTATAAATTACAGAAAACGCTTTAATTTTTCCAAGCTGCCTGTTGACCTTGCGGAATTTTTTCGCATTATAGATATGTGTTACCTGTTTGCCACTTTCAGTGGCTTTAGTTGACGATTCGTCAATTGAATCTTTGACCAGGAGCATAAATTCCTTCGAAGCATCCGGATGTGGCTTTTTACGGGTAAATTTTTTGAAGTCCCTGCTCTTATTATTTGATGAAGTTATTTCACCGTTGTTCTCTATATATAAAGACTCCCCGTCATTATACTCTACATACGGTTTCCCGTCAATAAAGCCATTATAAAGATAAACCACTGTTCCGTCATCCTTATAATTGAATGAGAATGTCTGTTTTACCTCTCCTGTTTTCATATCAGTTATTACAACTGCTGCACTATCAAGCTTTGCATAATCTTCTCTTGCCTTGTTGACAAGCTCTTCTCCGACAATAGTCTTTTCACGACAACCTGTCAACACAAGCATACTTGTTAATAATATAGTAGTAAATATCTTTTTCATATAAACTCCCTGTAACAAAAATTAAACAAGGGCGAGAAAATCTCACCCTTGTCTATTATTACATTTTTTATATGAATTATTAGTAGCAAATTACAAACATTATTATTCTTCTATCTTTGAATAACAATAATCTGTAATAAGAGATAACAGTATAATAGCCGTAGCTATTCCACTAATAATAGTCCCTATAATACTGTAACGCCTTAACTTTCCAGAAACGCTTTAATCTTTTATACGTGATGGGTCTAAAAATATTTTTCCATCCCAACAATACGCCCCAACTGTATTGCCCTTTTCGTAGTACTGCCATTCTCCTGGATAATACAACCGATACTCCTTGTTTCTTTCTTACTTTCAAATTCGTCTTTAACAAATACTCTATGCCTTGGTAATCGTGTTACGCTTGTACGTGTATAATAGTAATGATAATCAGCTTCTTTAGCTTTTTACCGAAATAGTCTTTTCCCTGAAAAAAAATAGTAAATAACGCCAAAAACATTGCGAACAAAATAAGATATGGTTGATATCTTTTTGTTTTGTCATCCCCTTTCGTCAATGTCATATTTTAACATACACAATCAATAAAATCAACAAAAAAGGCGGGATAATTCCCGCCTCGATTTTATTAATAAGCCTTGCCCCAAAGAACCATATGTTTTGCTGGCTTTCCGCAGCATACACATTTGTCTGAAAGTTCTTCCTGCTCAAGAGGAATACAACGTGAGCCTGCACCTGTCTGTTCTTTTACTGAATCCTCACAGGCTTCATCTCCGCACCACATTGCCTTGATGAATCCGTCGCCCTTTTCTTCAAGAGCCTTTATCATTTCTTCAATAGTTGTGCACTTGTATGTCTTGTTCTCTCTGTTTTCAAGAGCCTTCTTATAAAGTCCGTCGTGGACTTCTTTTAACTTAGCTTCAATTGCTGTTTCAAGCTCATCAAGCTTAACAATTGTCTTTTCTCTGTTATGACGTGTAACAAGAACGCACTGTCCGTTTTCGATATCCTTTGGTCCAATTTCAAGACGAACAGGAACACCCTTCATTTCATACTCAGCAAACTTCCAGCCAGGTGAGTTTTCGCTGTCGTCAAGCTTTACTCTTAAGCCAGTCTTAGCAAGTCTGTCCTTAAGCTCGTTTGCTTTTTCAAGAACGCCCTCCTTATGCTGTGCAATAGGAAGAATTACAACCTGAATAGGTGCAACAGCCGGTGGAAGAACAAGTCCGTTGTCATCACCGTGTGTCATAATGACAGCACCGATAAGACGTGTTGTTACTCCCCATGATGTCTGGTGTGGGTAAACCTTTTTATTTTCCTTATCTGTATACAGAATATCAAAAGCCTTTGCAAAGCCATCACCGAAGTAATGTGATGTTCCAGCCTGAAGTGCCTTACCGTCGTGCATCAATGCTTCAATAGCATAAGTTGCCTCAGCGCCAGCGAACTTATCACTTTCAGTTTTTCTTCCCTTTACAACAGGCATTGCAAGAGCATCCTCACAGAATTTTGCGTAAACATTGAGCATCTTTTCTGTTTCGTCAATAGCTTCCTGAGCTGTGGCGTGGATAGTGTGACCTTCCTGCCATAAGAATTCTCTTGAACGCAGGAACGGACGTGTTGTCTTTTCCCATCTTACAACAGAAACCCATTGATTATAAAGCTTTGGCAAATCCCTGTATGAATGAACTATATTAGAATAATGTTCACAGAAAAGTGTTTCTGAAGTTGGGCGGATGCAAAGTCTGTCCTCAAGCTTTTCGTTTCCGCCATGTGTAACCCAGGCTACTTCAGGAGCAAAGCCCGCAACGTGATCCTTTTCCTTCTGCAATAAGCTTTCAGGAATAAACATAGGCATACATACATTTTCGTGACCTGTTGCCTTGAACATTCCATCAAGAATGTGCTGAATGTTTTCCCATATTGCATAGCCGTAAGGACGGATAACCATACAGCCCTTTACGCTTGTGTATTCAATAAGCTCAGCTTTCTTAACTATATCTGTGTACCATTTTGCGAAGTCCTCGTCCATTGAGGTTATCGCATCAACCATTTTTTTATTGTCCTTTGCCATTATCAGACTCATCTCCGTTTTCTATTTCTTTTTCCTGTGGGCCATAAACACTTTTTACTTCGTCTTTTTCAAAATCATATATGCCTTTTTTCACCCTTGCGGGTTCTATAATTTTCTTATCAACAAATTTTGCAAGCTTTGGTGTCAGCACAGCAACAATAAAAACAACCATAAACAGCCCAAGCATCATCAGCCCGAACCTGCCCATTACTTTGACAGAACTCGTATCTGCTACAAATATCACTATACTCACTCCTTTTATAAACATATACATTTTATTATATCATTTTTTCTGAATATTTCAAGTAATATCAGAAATATGGTCTTGTTCATAATTAAGTAAAAAAAATAACATAATATATTGACTTTTTTAGATTAACCCATTATACTATTAGCAAGGAGGTGTTATATGACAAATAAAGATAAAAGGTCAAAAATAATTAAACCTATTATTATCCTCTTACTGATACTTGGTGTTATTCTCGCTTATGGAATTTATGTTAAGTATTACAATGCAGACTCAATTGAGTATAATGGTCGTGGATATACTATCACAAAAGAAATAACTGATAAAGATGAACTAACTGAAATAAAGAAAAGCTGTCCGTATACCCATAAAAGAAGTAACGGATATAAAATTTACGCAGATAAACATTTCGAAGTATCAGGTGAAATATACGTTCAAAAATTTAATGGAAAGTTTTATGACTTAAGCCTAAAAGGGAGCACTTAATAAGACATTTTAAAACAATAATTCCTTCTCATTTTTGAGAAGGTTTTTTTATAATATTTTTTACTTTTTGTAAAATATACTTGACATTTAGAAATTTATATTATACAATGCTTTTGAGGTGAATGATATGGCAAAAAACCTACGACTAAAATCAGCACGAGCGTCCCTCGATATATCACAGCAAAAGCTTGCGGATATGGTTGGCGTTACAAGGCAGACCATTAACGCTATTGAAAACGGCGATTATAACCCAACTATCAATTTGTGCATAGCAATATGCAGAGTCCTCGGCAAAACATTAAACGAACTTTTCTGGGAGGTATAATTATGAACAATGACAGTTTTGATGAAAGACAAAAACTTATCCGCTACAAAATTTTCAGTTCAATGTATTTTGTGCTGATTGTATATTTTTTAATCTGGGGAACGATAGATGTTTTTATAGATATAAAGTTTGCAACAATGTTTCAAATAATAATGACAGGCATAACTTTAACCGGAACAGTAAGTGTTATATTAATGATTTTTAAAGAATGCTATTTGGGTCGTTTTGATTCCAAAAAGCTTATGACTGCATGTATGCTTTGTTTCATTCTTTTAATTGTTTATAATGTTAAAACGCTTATAGAAAAAGGTGGCATTGTTTCTAATGGCAAACTTAATGATAATTACATCATGTTTTGTATTTCTTTTATGTGGGGAGTAATTACACTAAGCTTTTTTATCAAAGAAATTTCAAACCACAAGAAATCCAAGACATCTAAGGAGGAATAACAGATGAACAACAATCAAATGGATGAGAGACAAAAATATCTTATGTACAAATTCGGGTTTCAAAGCTTTTATATATTATTGTTTTCCTCAATGTGTCTAGCACTAATTTATGATTTTGTTTTTTCACCATCAGCATTATTTGGAATACTTTTTATACCCGCACTTCTTTCAGTTCTATACTATATAATCAGATGTACGCTATCAAACATTGTCAGCAAAAGTAGTTGCATCTATAATATTATTTTTCCTTCTTTATTACTTATTCAGCAAATAATTTTTAATTACCAGCGTAGTGGCTTTACCTTGTTTTTAATTTCATTCAGTTTATTTTTAATATGCAGTATTGTATTTTCTGTTATTGGATTGTTAAAGACATTAAAGTTTGAAAAAAGCAACGAATAAAAATATAAAACCCCTTCACAAAAGTGAAGGGGTCTTTACGTATTAAGTTAGATAGTTTCTTCAATAAACTTAACAATGTCGCCTACAGTCTTAACATTTTCAACCTGCTCATCAGGAATTTCAATGTCAAATTCTTCTTCAAGTGACATTACCAAATCAACTATGTCAAGTGAATCTGCG
>OCTV010000119.1_pt1 | contig 30612 bp, 34 predicted proteins | sample 1539101 | NCBI WGS metagenome assembly OCTV01 (sample SAMEA3991422, study PRJEB22521) | metagenome | biome: anthropogenic terrestrial biome; feature: sewage plant; material: sludge | place: Sweden | collected 2012-09-26 | reverse complement strand
AACTTAGAATATGAAGCTAACAAATATATGATACAAGAAATCATGAAAATGTTAGATGAACAATACGACTTCACAACAGACACAAATTACCAACAAATCATAGATAATTTAAATCTTCCCTATCATTTAGACGGTATTATAATTGATGAATTTAATAACATTATTTCTGATAAACTTGGTTTAACTCCTTATCATGAGTCAGATTGTTTCTATGAATAACATCTTTTGAATACAAAATAAAGTCTATCAGTTTTTTTCTTGCTGATAGACTTTATTTTTTATTCAACTAATGATTTTTCGATTGCTTGGTTAGTTTCTTGGTTAATTTACATTAATTTTCAAGCATTAAACAAACAGAGCTTGAATCTACAACACTTTTAAGTAAGAAGATGTTATAATTAAATTATAGCATATAACTTAGGAGGATTTTCAAATGAAGAAATTTAGTAAAGGTATCATTACTGGTGTTGTCGGAACGCTCGCTGCAACTGCTGCTGGCATTTTCGCTGTCAAAAAAACGATCATTGACCCTGAACTCAAAAAAGAAGAATTCATTAATGAAAATCGTCGTAAGGCCGCACGTAAACGCGTGTCACACTAAAGAATATGTCCTTAACTCATTTTTAAGCGAGTTAAGACTAACACGTTCAAATGTATCAATTCAATCTATCAAAAAGGACTACCAAAATCATTTGGCAGTCCTTTTTGTTTGGCCTATTTTAGTCAGTTATCTCGTCAGAAATTTTATCTGCTGTTTCAACAACTTGGCTTGAAGCTTCTGAAACTAACTGATCTGCTTTGGCAGAAATTTCATCCGCTTTTTTGACCAAGTCTTCTTGTTCCAATTCCAGTTCAAAATCGTCTTCTACTTCTTCTGCTTGTTCTGTAACTGTCCCTTTAAGGTCGTTCACTTTATCAGCAATTTTTTCTTTTGTCAGCGCTAAGAAATCCAGTACTTTTTCTTTCGATAACTCACCTGAATCAATTTTAGCTTTAATATCATCTTTTTTTGCGACTAAGAAATCTTTTGCTTTTTCAGCTGAGATATCACCATTATCAAATTTTTCTCTGATATCATTGTATCTCTCAGTTGAAAATTCAACCAATTGACCTGATTTTTCATCATAAAAATTGACTGCTGTATCCTTGAGGTCATCAAATTTAGCTTTTGGATCTTCTTTATAGTCTTGATAAAAATCTTTCACATCTTGACGTAATTTCTTACCTTCTTTGGGCGCTGTTGCCAAAGCCGCTGCGGCACCTGCTAAAGCCCCTAGAATCGCGCCTACTAAAAAACCTGTTTTTTTAGCCATTATTTATCTCCTTTAGAATTTTTCTATCCAAATCATTGATTCAAAATCTAGACTTATCATGTTAGACTTAGTAGCTGTCTATCATCATGCCTTATTTTTTTTTCGGTTAAATATTTTACCAGCACCACGTCCTAAGGTCACGATGGCAGTTGCTTTTCCTACATTAGCTGCTTTTCCTTTAAAACGTGTTGCAAAGGCGTTCCCTGAACGATTCACTTTAGAAACACTTTCAGATAAATCAGCAACCGCTGTGAAAAGTGGATCAATCGTGACAATCTTACTGTTCACATCATCAAGCAAGGTATTCGTCTTAGCCATCAAGGTATCTGCTTGTTTGAGCAGAATATCTGTATCCTGTGTGACGATGGCTACCGTTCGATTGACTTCATCGACCGTTTTCATGACCTTAACAATTAATACTACCAAGAAGATCACCAAGACCGCTACGGCAGCGGCGATGATGATCAATGCGATATCTCCCATACCTACCTCTTTTCTATATGTGTTACTTTCTAGCCTCTTGCACATAGCAGTAACTCAATCTAGTTTAGCCACTACCATTTTCAAGTATTACAATGTCTATATTTGAATTATAGCAAATTACTGCTTATTAAGGAAATATTTGTTCACTTTGTGATTGACTAAAACAAGAACTATACCTACAAGCACTAAAATTAGCGATAGTGCTTGCGAGACGCGAATTGGACCTAGCATGAGACTATCTGTCCGCATGCCTTCAATTACGAAACGACCTAAACCATACCAAACCAGATAGAAGGCAACAATATCCCCTGACTTCAACCATTTTAAGTGATGACGAAGGCTCATGACTAGGATAAAACCAATAAGATTCCAAGAAGACTCATAAAGAAATGTCGGCGTGCGATAGCTATTGTCAATATACATTTGATTTTTGATGAAATTAGGCAGGTAGTTCAGAGACTTAACGGCCTTACCGAAGGCTTCTTGGTTAAAGAAATTGCCCCAACGGCCCATGGCTTGTGCCACCAAAACACCTGGTACAGCAATATCAAGAAAATCAAGTGGCGCAATCATTTTATAGTAAGAAAAAATGAAGAGGGTCACAGCACCCGCAATCAAACCACCATAAATGGCAATACCACCATGCCAGATGGCAAATATCTCGCCTGGATTTTGACGGTAATAGCCTAGGTCAAATAAGATGTAATAAAGTCGTGCCCCTATAATCGCAATTGGAAAAGCAATCAAGATAAAGTCTAAAATATCATCTGGCTTTATTTTCTTGCGTGGCGCTTCTTTCATCGCCAACCAAACAGCGACAACAACACCTGTGACAATACACAAGGCATACCAACGAATTTCAAGTGGTCCAAGTTTAAGTGCGATTGGATTGATCGCTAAAAATAATTGTCCCATCTTATGAATTCTTCGCAATCAGGTTAGAGAGACGTTCTTCGAACATCTTGGTTGCGTCAAAGCCCATATTTTTTGCACGGAAATTCATAACCGCTGCTTCGATGATGACGGAAACATTTCGACCTGTTGTGACGGGAATTTTCACTTGCGGCACAGCAACACCTGAAAAATCAATGGTCGTTTCGCCATTACCCAAACGATCGTAGGTATTGCCTTTTTCGAATTTTTCCAAGTAAACACTCAAGTCAACCTGCGAGCTATCCATAACAGCACCCGCTCCGAAAAGGCTCATGACATCAATAATCCCAACACCACGCAATTCTATTAAGTGCCGGAGAATTTCAGCCGGTTCACCCACAACTGTAAATTCATCTTTTTGGTAGACATCAACGCGATCATCTGCGACTAGACGGTGTCCACGCTTAATCAACTCCAGACCTGTTTCAGATTTCCCGATACCAGATGACCCTTGAATGAGGACACCCACCCCAAAAATATCCATGAGGACACCATGAACAGTTGTCCGAGTTGAGAGTTTTTCATCTAGAAAAGCGGTAATCGCTCCATTGAGACGGCTGGTTGGCTCCGTTGATTGTAGTAAGACAGTATCACGTTTTTTGGCTACACTGATCATTTCGTCTGGAATGGGCAAGCCCCTTGCAACAATAATGGCCGGTGTCGCATCTGTCACAACGTTTTTGAGTAAGTCATAGCGATTATCACCGATGACATTTTGAACATAAGACCATTCTTTCATCCCAAAAAGTTGAATCCGTTCTGGTGTATAGTATTCTAAGTATCCCGTCATTTCTAAACCTGGACGGGTCACATCAGAAGTGGTTATTTCTTTCTTTAATGCGGTCTCCGAAGTGTAGACCACATCAAATTTAATTTTCTCAAGTAATTCAGCGACTGTGATGACCATAATATTTCCCTTTCAAAGTCTTTCTGCGATTTCACTTTATGAAATCTAGAAACTCGACCCCCTAGCTTGTGCTCTAGCCAAGCCGGGTCATTCATGTGGTACTTCTCATCCTCTTTTGAACTAGATCATACAAGAATGACTTGTTTTCATTATATCAAAAATTACAAGAAAACGCTTCATCTATGGTTAGATCAAGCGTTATTTTAAATGAGATGTCCGCCTTTAAAATTGTGACCAATCGTCATCATCATCAAAAGGTGTTACATCTTTCATTTTTTTGTTTTGCCTTGGCTTCTCTCCGGGCCATTGCGAAAATTCTGAAAAATCCTGTTTGTTTCTCCAGTCATTTCGAGTTGGCTGAGGCATAACGATTGCTGCGACAATATAGATCACCAAGAGAGATCCGAAGCTTGTCAACGCCAGTACAGCGTAGACAATCCGAATAATGGTAATCACATCTTGACTCCAACCAAAGTACTCACCAAGTCCACCAATCACACCTGAAATCTTTTTATTGGTTCTTGATTTTGTCAGTTGTTTACTCATGGTCTTGATTCACCTCACTTTCATCGTCTGATTTTTGACCTGGAATCGTGTCAATTTTCGAGTTGTCTGCTTCTGGGACAACTGTTGTTTCAGACTTTTCGACTTGTTCCACTGTGACTGGTGCTTCATCTACTTCCGGTTGATCAGTCGTTTCCGCTGATTCTGCAGTTGCTGTTTGAGCTGTTGGCGAATCAGCTCGAGCAGGTTCGCCATCTTTCAGCCAAATACTACCTGTATTCGTTGCGATATCCAAGGTCAAGCTATTGGTTGCTGTTCTGATCAGGGCTGCACCATTTTTAGTAATTTCTAGTGGATTATCAAGGGCAATCCGTGTTTTGTACTTGCCAAATGTCGTTTTGACGTAGCCAACGACACCAATGTTTTCAGGGACTGAAATTTTAACATCGCCATTGACGTTTTTCACTTTCAGATTTTCAGCATTAATAGCCGTAGCTGTCACGACAACTTCACCATTGACATTAGAAATATCAGCTGTTTCAAAGTCTGATGCCACTCTAACCTCACCGTTGACTGCTTTGACCACAACAGATTTAAATAAACCATCCTTGACAATCAAATCGCCATTAACTTTTTTAACATTCAGATCATCAGCAGTTAAACCTTCGATATTAACGATACCATTTACCACATCAAATTTAGCATCTTCAATCTGACTAGCTGCGAGTGTAATCGTCATCTCAACGACAATGCGTTTGCTTTTTACATTGATAACCAGCTCACCTTGATCTAGTTCGATGACAACGTTGTCACGGATAAATTCATCCATGGCTTCTTCTGTCACACCACCATAAACCTTATAGGTCGTTTCGACAATCGTTTTTTCAATGTCTTTCGTAAGCACTGTCACATCACCAGAAGTTGCTGACACTGTGATATCTTTGATCTCGCCGTCAAAGGCTTTGAAGTCTGATTTTGTCACATATTTCAGACTTGGAAAGCCATTGCTGAAGTCAACGTTGTTGTCAACAGATTTCTTAGCAGATTGGAAGAGACTTTTCACGAGTGAACCCGCTTGGTTAACAAACTGTTTAACAGCTTCTGATGAGTCCGTTTGATAGCCATCGTTATCAGTTTGCTGCGTTGTTTTTTCTTCAGCATTTGTATCATTATCAAGACCTGCTTTTTCAAGCAACTCGATTGCTTCACTTTCAGTAATGATGCCCTTACGCATCAAATCCATAATTCTTTCTTTTTGATTATTCATAGTGTCACACTTTCTTTTAGGTTGTTCGGGTGTCTCATGTCTCATTATCTTGAGCACGGCGCACCATCATGTATCCAATTTATTTAGCAGATATCCTTATCTACACTCTTATTATCCCACTTTCAAATCCAAAAAAAATCAGGCCTAAGTCTGATTTTTCTTTTTACTTTTTATTTTGATTCAAAACCTTCAGCTGCTGCTTCAGGGAATTCTAATGTGACGATGCTGGCACAGTGATCACAAAGCTCAACTAAGTGAGCGTTGGCATTTGTACCAACTGACTCATCGATACGACGGCAACGTTGACAAACACCACCGACAGCATGATTCACGGTAATCGCTGTGTCTCCTACTTTTACAGCATCTTCCGGTGCTGCTTGATCAGAGACGATCAATTCTGAAACGATGAGGAGCGTTGCCACATCTTCTGTTTCAGCGACACTCGCTAAGAGCACTTTTACCGCTTCATCAGGGTAAACCATGACACTAGCTTCCAAAGATTTACCGATGACTTTTTCATCACGCGCCATCTCCAAAGCCTTGTGTACACCTGTACGGAACTCCAAGAATGCTGACCAGAAGTCAAGTATTTCAGCTGCATCTGGGATGACGTCAGCTGATGGCATCTCAGTCAAATAAGCGTAAGCTTCTTCTTCTTGCTCGAGGTAAGTCCAGATTTCTTCACTTGTATGTGGTACGATTGGCACCAATAATTTTGTCAATTTGACCAAAATTTCGTACATCACGGTCTGCATACGGCGACGATCTGTTGAATTTGCTGTTTCGATATACACGATATCTTTAGCGAAATCAAGATAGAAAGCTGACATATCGTTGGTTAAGAAATTAAAGATTGTCCGATAAACTTCCATGAAATTGTAGCGATCATAAGCTTCACGAACTGATTGGATGACTTGATTTAAGCGCACCAACAAGTATTTGTCAGATCCTTTCAAGTCTTCATAAGCCACAGCATCTTTGGTTTTATCAAAGTCTGATGTGTTTGCAATCAAGAAACGAAGGGTATTTCTGATTTTACGGTAGGCTTCTGATGTTTGGCCAATCAAATCCATTGAAACACGCACGTCTGACGTGTTGTCAACACTTGCAACCCAAAGGCGAAGAATATCGGCACCGTACTGTTTGGTTACATCTTTTGGTGCAATCCCGTTACCTAATGATTTAGAGAATTTACGGCCTTTAGCATCCTGAACAAAACCTTGTGACAAGACAGCTTTGTAGGGTGCAATCCCATTGACTGCAACAGAGGTTGTGATGGATGAGTTGAACCAACCACGGTATTGGTCAGATCCTTCTAGGTAAAGGTCTGCTGGATATGTCAACTCTTCGCGTTGGTTCAGCACACCATTCCAAGATGAACCTGAGTCAAACCAAACATCCATAATATCTGTTTCTTTAGTAAATTCACCATTTGGTGAGCCTGGGTGTGTAAAGCCTTCTGGCAATAGGTCTTTAGCATCACGTTCCCACCAAATGATCGAACCATTTTCAGCGAAGAGTTGCGCGATATGTTCGGTTGTTTCAGGTGTGATGATGGCAGTGCCGTCTTCAGCGTAGAAGATTGGTAACGGCACGCCCCATGCGCGTTGGCGGCTGATTACCCAGTCGCCACGGTCGCGAATCATATTATAGAGACGTGTTTTCCCCCATGGCACTACCCAGTCCACTTTTTCAACTTCGGTTAGGATGTTGTCGCGGAATTTGTCGATAGAGGCGAACCACTGTGGCGTCGCACGGAAGATAACAGGTTTTTTCGTCCGCCAGTCATGTGGATAGCTGTGGGTGAAGAACTCAAGTTTCAACAAGGCGTTGTTTTCTTCCAACCATTCTGTGACTTTTTTATTCCCTTCATCGTAGAAGAGGCCTTCAAGTCCTGGTGCTTCATCTGTATAGTAACCACGATCATCAATAGGAGAAAGGACACCAAGTTTGTATTTGCGGCTGAAGAAATAGTCATCTTCACCATGACCTGGTGCGACATGGACAAGACCAGTACCAGACTCAAGGGTTACATACTCAGCATTCATGACCAATGTGTCGCGATCGTAGAATGGATGCTTGGCAACCATCCCATCAAGGTCTGAGCCTTTGATAGTTTGGAGGACTTGGTAATCTGCCCACTCTAATTTCTCCGCAACAGTGTTGAGTAATTCTGAGGCGATGACAAATTTGCGGTCATTGACAGCAACAAGTACATAATCATAGTCTGGATGCGCAAAGATCCCCAAGTTAGATGGGATTGTCCATGGTGTTGTTGTCCAGATGACAAACTCTGCGTCTTCTGGCAAAAGACCTTTAGTATCTGTTGCTTTAAAAGCCACATAGATGGATGCAGAACGGACATCTTGATACTCGATTTCAGCTTCAGCTAATGAACTTTCTGAAGAAGGTGACCAGTAGATTGGTTTCGCACCTTTATAGATATAGCCATTTTCAGACATTTTACCGAAGACACGGATTTGCGCAGCTTCAAATTCAGGCTGTAAAGTCACATAAGGATTTTCCCAATCTCCTAAAACGCCTAAAGATTTAAACCCTTTACGTTGCAAGTCAACCTGCGTTAAAGCATAATCCCGACACATACGAAGATATTCAGCACGGTCAAGTTCTTTACGCTTGATGCCTTTTTTGGTTAGGACTTGCTCGATTGGTAGACCATGTGTATCCCACCCCGGTACATAAGGCGCACGGAATCCCGCCATATTTTTATAGCGGATGATGATATCTTTTGAGATTTTATTCATGGCGTGGCCAACGTGGATATCCCCATTCGCATAGGGAGGACCATCATGAAGAACAAATGATGGTTTCCCAGCATTTTCTTTCAAACGGTAGGCATAAAGATCTGCCTCATCCCAAGCTTCTTGCATTTTAGGTTCTTTGTTAGGCAAACCAGCTCGCATTGGGAAAGCTGTTTGACCTAGATTCAAGGTTTCTTTAATTTTCATATTCAGTTATGAGCCGACCTGACATCACTATCGGTCAAGACTCAACCCCTCACTTTCTTTGGTTTCGGATAAATGGATCAACAACAAATTGTCTATACTGACTAAACAATCAGTCAAAACAACATTTCGATTAAACAAGTTTTGGCGTAAGCACAAGACAGATAAAGCATAGCAACGTTAGGGTTGTGAGCTGAAATCTAACGAAGTCCTTGCGACAAAAAAAGGCCTTCCGTAAGGGACGAAAAGCCGTGGTACCACCCTCATTCACTTGAATACTCAATACTCAAGCCTCGAAAGTCTGATAAAGCAGACCACGCTATTTTTTGCTCTCTTAAGAGATTAACAAGGTGATAATCAGTAACGAAGAGATTGCAAGACTCCCACCATCTCTTGCTCGCTAGTAATATTCGTTAGTGACCTGTGCTTGTTTTTATGCTTCAGAATCTGTTGTTTCTTTTTCAGAATCAGTTGTTTCAACTGGTTCTTGTGGTTCAGTCGGTTCTTCTGATTCAACTGTTGTTTCTTGGTCTACCGCATCAAGGATTTCTGACACTTGATTCACTGTGTGACTAATTTGTACGGTATTCCCTTCATGACTCTCGATGATTTCTTTCAACTTCTCTTCACCGTCTCCGATATAAGTCGAAGTTGGTTTAAGAATTTCTTCCCATTCATGAGACTTGATACCTTCAAGTTGCGCTTCAACCATCAACATCATTCGTTGGTGGTAAATACGCATCTTACGTTTTAACTCGTCTGTTTCTTTAACCAAACGACGAGCATCGTCTGAGGCTGAGTTCAGAATCCCGCCAGCTTCTTTCTTAGCAGATTCCAAAATATACTGCGCTTTTTGACCTGCTTCAGATGTGACGCCATTGGCTTCACTGATTGCTTGTTCCTTCAAGTTATCTGCAGCACTTTGCGCCACAACAATTGATTTATTCAGCGATTCTTTCATGCCTTCAAAGTATTCAACACGTTCACGTAAACTTTTCAGTTCACGTTCTTGGTCCTTCATCTTTTCAGCAAATGTGTCATAGTCTCGAATGATTAAATCGAGAAAATCATCAACGTCAGCTTTATTGTAGCCACGCATCTTAGTTGGAAACGTTTTATTTTGAACATCTAAACTATTTAAAGTCATAGGTGCTACCTCCTATTATCATTCATTCTAATTACCTTTAGAGTGTCGAAAAAGCTACCAATACATCTAAAGGGATACGTCACAATAACGTCAGTTCAATCAATTTACTTCTTTGTTGAGATAATTTGGACTTCTACTCTGACCTTATCTTTTTTCGTTAGGCCAAGCATTTGAACGATTTTTAATCGGCCAAACCCTCGAATACTAACCAAGTCACCATCAACTAGCTCAAAATCATTTCTTACAACTTCAGTATAATTGACTTTTGCCTTACTTGATTGTATCAAATTTTGCGCCAAATTGCGAGATATATTGAAGACACTTGCGACAGCCTTATCCAAACGTAAACTTGACATAGTAACAGTTTTCGTGATTGTCTGCTCAATGGTGGGCATGAATTCCCCTACATCAATTACTTTAATTTTGACACCACTACGGGCAATTTTATGAACACTGTCCATAATGACTGATACCAACTTCGCATCGACAAAAACTTGAGCAAAGGTGTCATGGACCACAATATCACCTATTTTAGAACGTTCTAATCCCGTTTCACCTAAGAAGGTCCCAAGTATCTGTGAATGCTTGAGTGTCACAAATTTACTAGCAAAGTCAATCTGTAAGCAAGCCAACTCAAAATCAGCAGGCGTCAGTTGATAGTAAGCGGGTGCTAAAATCACCTTGACATACTCTGTTTCTGCGATTGCTGAGCTAGTAAAAATCTGAATGTCTTGTGCTGGGTGCCCCTGTATCAAGGTTGTCAAAATGAAGACTTGTCTAGGATTTAAAAAATCCGTTATCACTAGACTATAGCTGTCAGTAACACTCGTCAACCAGTCAGAAGCTTTATCAATAAAAGCACGCTCACTGGGTCGAAAGTGCTGATAGATTACTTGTGTCATCAGAAAATCATCAACAACAAACGTTGGATGCAATTCAAGGCAATAATGGCAACTACAATCGTGAAATCTAGACCTGCAAACTGAAGTGGTAAACGATCAAAAATCGACAAAAACGGTCGTGACAATTGTCCGATGATTCTGCCGACTTGACTATTTCGTAAATCAGGCGCCCAACTCAGTAGCGCATAGATAATCAAAAGCCATTCATAAATCGTAATAAGACGATACAAAAAGTATATGATCATTAGTATGTGTCCAAACCTTCAAAGTTGCGACCAGCAAGAATACTTAATTCTTTTTCAGCATCAACTGTCATCCCATTGGGCGTGAGCAAGAAAATTTGACCGCCAACATTTTGGATGTCCCCATCAAGTGTGAAAACAACGCCCGTTAAAAAGTCAATTGACCGGCGAGCTTGTTGGTCACCCATATTTTTAAAGTTGACCAAAACACTCTCACCATTTCGAATCACACGTGCTGATTCCATGATATTATCATAAGCAGCTGGTTCTTTGATAGCAATCGTTGGGACGATGCCAGCAGAAACCGGACGCTGTGGTGATGTTGGACGTGCTGTATTTGCAGCAATATCAACCTGACGACTTTGCTTGCGTTCTGATTTTATTTCTGGTTTAGGCGAAGTATTAGTCACAACCTGTGGGCGTACTTGTGCTTGCGGTTGTGTTGATGCTTGACTCTGCACCACTTGAGGACGTACAGCAGGTGCTGAATCTTCCTCATCTCCTAAATTAAAATAATCTTTTGCTTTCTCAATGTAATCTTTTAGAGCCATTAATTTCTACCTACTTATTTTAGTCATCTCTAGTATTTAGAGTCATCCTTTATTTAAAAAACTTGCTACCAATTCTTACAAAAGTTGCACCATGCAAAATGGCTTGCTGATAATCTTGGCTCATTCCCATCGATAATTCTGTACATGGGATATGCGGCAAGGCTTGACTGGCAATAGCCATTTGTAAGCTCTTGGCTTTGTCAAAGATGTCTCCCAGCTCCGCTTCACTTGCATCAATTGGTGCCATTGTCATTAAGCCAACAATTTCAACTTTTGATAAGTTAGAAATTTCTGGCAATACAACTGCTAATTCATCTGGAGAAAAACCATGTTTGCTAGCTTCTCCCGAAACATTCACCTGTAAAAAACACTTGATGACATGATTGGCACGCTTATCAATCTCATGCGCTAACTTGATAGAGTCTAAGGCGTGAAAATAATCCACACGATTTATAACATCTTTGACTTTACGACGCTGTAAGGTACCAATCAAATGCCAAGTAATTGATAAATCAGACAGTTTTTCCTGTTTATCCAGAAAAAGCTCTGTCCGATTTTCAGCGATATGAGTGATGCCAGCCTCAACTAATGCTCTGGCCTGGTCAGCATCTACATATTTGGTTACACCAATCACGGTTGTCTTGTGCCCAGTTTGTGTTTCAGTGTTGGCAACATTAGTCAACACATCTGCAACATTTTCAGAAATTGTCATCGCTTAACGTTTCAAAAATGGTGGGATATCAAGATCTTCATCATTTGATGAAGTAGTTGCACCACCAAAACTGCTTACACCTGTTGTATTTGTTGATTCTGACGGTGTTTGACGGACTGTATTTTCTTTACGAATATCCCAGTTACCAAACGCAGATTCAGGTGCTGAGCTTTCAGGTGCTGCTGTTTTTTGACGAGGTGCAAAATTGTTGTTTGACAAATCAAGATTTGATGAACCTAATACACGACGACGAGGTTGTTCAGCAACTGGTGCTGCTGCTTTGGTTTGACGTGTTGTCGCTTGTTGTAATTCTTCTTCTGAGACACCAGTCGCTACAACTGTAACACGGATTTCATCTTTAAGCGATTCATCAATTGATGTTCCTAAAAGAATGTTAACGTCATTGCCAGCTGCTTGAATGACTAATTCTGATGCATCTTGTGCTTCAGTCAAGCTCATATCCATACCACCTGTTACATTCAGAAGGACGTTTTCGGCACCTTCGATAGTTGTTTCAAGCAATGGTGAGTAGATGGCTTTACGTGTCGCTTCAATGACCCGGTCTTCACCAGAGGCAGTGCCGATACCCATCAAGGCATCACCTTTATTAGCCATAACTGTTTTTACATCCGCAAAGTCAAGGTTGATCATGCCTGGATTTGTAATCAAGTCAGTCACGCCTTGTACACCTTGACGTAAGACGTTATCAGCTTCTTGCAAAGCTTCTTTCAAAGGTGTTTTCTTATCGACAATTTCAAGCAAGTTATTGTTTGAAATAATCAACAAGGTGTCAACAGAAGCTTTGAGTAATTCAATACCTTCTGAAGCGAAGTAGCCACGTTTTGAGCCTTCAAAGCCAAATGGACGTGTCACTACACCAACTGTCAAAGCGCCTAGTTCACGAGAAATTTGCGCAATCACTGGTGCTGCACCGGTACCAGTACCACCACCCATACCAGCAGTAATAAAGACCATGTCTGCGCCTTCAAGTGCTTGTTGGATTGTTTCAGCTGATTCTTCTGCAGCTTTCTGACCAACTTCTGGTTTTGAACCCGCGCCCAAACCACGTGTTAATTTTGGTCCAAGTTGAATCACTGTATCTGCTTTTGAAGCACGAAGTGCTTGAACATCAGTATTTGCTGCGATGAATTCAACGCCTGAAACACCCTCTTCAACCATACGGTTAATCGCATTGCCACCAGCACCACCGACACCGATAACTTTTATAATTGCGCCTTGCGTGAGCGCTTCATCAAATGAAAATTCCATTGTTTTTATATCTCCAAATTCATTTTTTACCGTAATGAGTCATAAATTCAAGCTTTGTCATCATAGGCTTTCCTGTCAGATCCTCTACGGTTCTGTCAAAAGTCTCTAAGCTGGCTCAATTTATACTGAATTACGACTACTTAATCAAACATACTACCGAAAATGTTGCGTACCTTATCGACAAGACCTTCTTTTGGTTCAGCGTCTTGCGCGGGTACACTCGGTTGTACTTGTGGTGTAGGTGCCACATAAGTCATGTCATCTGTTGTTTGTGCATAGACATTGTCTGTAAAGGCTGCAACAGCTGGTTCATGATACGTTTCAACAATTGGTTCTGAAAAAACGGCATTGCCAGCAGCTGCTTCTGTAACCAAAATCTCAATGTCCGAACGACTCCCAACATAATCCACAACCGAAATCACTTGTGCAAAGGTTGGATTGCGAAGTCCCATTTCATTTGGGACATACAAGCGGACATTAGCACCAATAATCTTCGTTGCCAATTCTGTCACACCGGGCATTGCCGCAGCACCACCTAGTAAGACAATCCCACCTGGCAACTCAAGACCACGCGAGCGTTCCAAATCTTGGCGAACACGTGAAAAAATTTGTGTTAAGCGTGCTTCAATGACTTGTGATAAATAAAATTCTGTAATTTCAACCGGTTCTGTATGTCCAACGACATTCACAGGGAATTTTTCTTCCTTGCTAGCGCGCTCTGTAGAGGCTTCCCCGTAATTAAGTTTTAAACTATTGGCTTGATCTAGCGATGTGTTTAAAACAGTCGAAATATCTTTTGTAATATAGTCGCCGCCCTCAGGGATGATGTGCGCAAATTGTAATTCTTGATCACGAACAGCAATAACAGTTGTTTGACCAGCACCTAAATCAATGACAACAGTGCCGAACTCACGTTCCCCTTCGTTTAACACGTGGTGCGCTAAAGCAAGTGGTGCAATCACAATGTTATCAACCTTAAGACCCGCACGTTCAACCGCCCGACGAATGTTGTGTACTAATGTTTTAGGTCCAGTATAAACTAGACCTTTCATTTCAAGGCGTACTCCAAACATCCCACGTGGATCTGAGATACCAGAAAAACCGTCAACTGTGAACTCTTTAGGTTCAACAGCGATGATTTCACGTTCAGGCATCATACCACGCATAAGAGCACTTGCCACAACTTGACTGATGTCGCTTTCGACAACTTCTTTCGACTCACTATTGATTGTCACCATACCTTGACAAGCATCAACTTCAAGACGATTTGCTGGAACAGCGACATTTAACCCTGTAATTTGGATTCCTGCACGTTCTTCAGCTGCATTAACAGCCTTACGAATCGCTTGTGCTACTTTTTCAATGTCAACAATTGTACCATTTTTTAAGCCGTCAGATTTTGCGTTTCCGACGCCGATTATGTTCATTTCACCAGAGACGTATTCGGCTACCAACACTTTGATCGTGCTAGTTCCGATATCTAATCCCGTATAAAGTCCACTTTTGGCCATTAAAGTGACTCCTTCCATTATCCATTCATCATTTTTCAAATTTAATTATGTAAAAAGTTGCCTAATATCCGATTATCGGCATAAACACTCTTTTTTATTTTAACACAAAATCACAGCAAAACAAGATATTTGCTGTGATTTTCGTCATTTATCTCTATTCTTTTAGAGACGTTGTGTTTTACCTATTGAAAAGATGGCAATCGTTCCTGTCCCTGTATGTGTTGCAATCGTTGGCCCTAACGGTGTTAAAGTCACTTCTGTGATCAAATCCGATGCTAGTAAATCCGCTTTCACTTCTTCTGCGACATCAGGATCTCCAGAATACCCAATCATGATATGTGGATAAGCAGGATCAAAATCTGTTAAGGTATTGGTCACCAATGTTTTTAAGGCTTTTTTCTTGCCTCTAATTTTACCAACTTGTCGCAACTGTCCCGCAGGATCCACATCAATAATTGGTTTGATATTGACAAGTGTTCCGACAGTCGCCGCTGTTTTAGAAATCCTCCCACCGCGCGCCAAGTGATATAAGTCATCTGCCATGACCCAACTCCGCAAGCGAGGAATCAAATCTTGCAAAGCTGTCACAACCTCTTCTAATGTCGCACCATCATCTCGCAACTTAACAGCTTCTTTAACTAAATAGCCTTCGCCTGATGCCGCAGCTAAGGTATCAATCGTCGTAATATGGGCTGAAGGTAACTCATCTAAAACAAGTTGTTTTGCCATTTCAGCACTTTGATAAGTCCCTGATAAACCAGATGAAAACCCAAGATAGAGTACATCATTTCCGGCTTTAACAACCGACTTAAAAAGTTCTGAAAATTGACCAACATTTATCTGTGAGGTGACAGGTTTAGCACCCATAGCCATTTTGGCTAATAGAACATCACTTGTGAGGCGCTCAGGCCCCACAGTCTGATAAGTTGTGTCCTCAAGCGTCACGGTCAAGCCTAACATCGCAACATCATGCGCTGCGACATAAGCATCCGATAAATCTGATGTTGAATCTGTGATGATTTGGTAAGTCATGGTCACTCCATTTCCGTTTATTTTTGATATACAATCACCGCTTCTTACAACTCACTCAATTTCAAACATCAGTTTCTTGAGCTCATCTAATTGGGCATCCGCCCAAGAAGTTCGCGGTTTTTGTGTCGTCATACTGGTAGCATGTCGTGTTAAATCTTGTTTCCTAAGATTGACCCGTTCTTCCAGTTCACGCGCAGGAATTCGCATGGCGCCTTGTGAAAAAATGACCCACTGTTCGGCCAAATCGCTAGTCGCAACATATACTGTTGTTAAAACATTGTTGCATTTACCTGCCAATTTTTCAATGTAACTATCTGCAGTCTCATCTTCTTTCGTAAAAATCACGAGCACATTGTGCACATGAAACTTACTCGTTACTCCTGGAACAAACTGAGCATCAAAAACGCAGATGATTTCTAATCCCTCAAAGCCTGCATAATCTGACAACTTTTTCAGCAATAAATCTCGCGCTTGTTCTAAATCATTATTTTGAAAAAGCTGATGGGTCTCTTGCCAAGCGCCAATCATGTTATAGCCGTCAACAATTAAGAGTTGTTTTTTCATAGCTGCCTGCCTTTAACTAGTTAGACTGACCAAAATTTCTGGCCCACTCATACATCAAAATCCCAGCAGCAACACCAGCGTTTAGACTCTGAACATGCCCTTTCATCGGAATCGTAATCATCTCATCGACTTGCTTTTTAATATTTGACGTGATCCCCGCACCCTCAGCACCGATGATCAAAGCCACTTTGCCTTGCGTTTGCCATTTAGCATGAGGCGTCCCATTCATATCCGTGCCAAAGACCCAAAAACCCGCAGCTTTCAGCTTATCTAAGGTTTGTGACAGATTCGTCACCCGAGCGATTGGGATATGGTTAACGGCACCAGTAGATGTTTTAACGACAACCGGCGTCACGCCGACTGAGCGATGTTTGGGGATGATAACACCCGAAACACCAGTTGCATCAGCCGTCCGAAGAATGCTACCCAAATTATGGGGATCAGTTAAACCATCAATCACAATCAGCAAGGGATTTTCAGCATCTTGCGTGAGGGCTAGTAAATCCGAGAGTTCTTTGTAAGCATAGGCGCTTGTTTTGAGCACAAAGCCCTGATGGACGCCACCATCTGCCATCTCTTTCAACTTTTCCTTGCTGACAAAAGAAATGCCAACTTTTTTCTCACTCGCCAAAGCTTTGATTTTATCGACATTTTTGCCACGCAAATCGTCTTGAATGTAGAGCTTATTCCCTAGATTTTCTGTTAAGGCATCTACGACAGCATGGACGCCGTAAATGGTATCATTGATATGTTCTGATTCGTTAAAGTTTTCCTGATTTTTTTTCATATTCCCATTATAGCAAATATTAGGCGACAATGTCTAAATACACCATATTGGCACACTAAATTTGTTAAAATAGATTTAATTACAGAAAGAGGTGTCAATTGACAGTTTACAGCAAACATTTTGGCGTTTACGGGGTTTATTTCAAAGCCGGTAAGCTCTTATGTATCCACAAAAACGCTGGACCTTATCAAAATCGATATGATTTACCTGGCGGTAGTCAAGAAAATGGCGAAGGTCTAACCGAAACGCTTGTTCGAGAAATCAAGGAAGAGACCGGTTTCGCTGTCACCGCCTATCATCATAATAGAATTTATGATGCTTTCGTTAAACCCGTTCACGAGATAAGAACAGTCCATCATATTTTTGCCGTTTATGACGTTGAACTGGATTTCAATACCCCATCAAAACTGCCGAGGCAAGTTAGTGATGGTCTGAATGACTCAGATGGCATTGCTTTTGTTGATCTAAAAACACTCAATGCGACTAATGCTTCGCCCTTAGTTTTGAAAATTGTAGACGAGATTAATCAAAAAGAGGGCTATCTAGAAAAACTAGACTTCCTAGATTGGCAAATCATCCCTGATTAACTAAAACACCTCTAGCAATTGAATTTTTCACTGCTAGAGGTGTTTTTAAATTGATATCACATGAAATTCTGCGGTTCATTGTCAATGATGATGCGTAATTTTTTATTATCAGGGACTTGCGTTAAGTCTAAAACTTGGTTGAGCGCCTGTTCTAAATTCTTTTCAAAACGGTATTTGATCAATAATTGATAATGATAAAGGTTATGCGTCCGAGCGATTGGTTTTGGAATAGGTCCCAAGACACGTGCCTTTTCTGACAAATTTGCCTTAAGTAATGCCATGATTTCATAGGATTTTTTAACGACTTTTTCTTCATCTTGGTGGGAGATGACAAGCTGCACGGTATAAAAATAAGGTGGATAGTTCAACTTTCGTCTAAAGTCCATCTCTAGCTGATAAAAACCTTCATAATCATGCGCTTGCGCTAAACGGATGGCGTAATGATCAGGATTAAAGGTTTGGATCAACACTTCACCTTTTTTATCTGCACGACCTGCTCGACCTGCCACCTGCGTTAGGAGCTGGAAGGTGCGTTCTGAGGAGCGAAAGTCAGGGAGATTCAGGGCTGTATCAGCATTGATGACGCCAACCAAGGTGACATTTGGAAAATCAAGGCCTTTGGCAATCATCTGCGTGCCTAAAAGAATGTCAGCCTCACCGGCACCAAAGCTTGACAAAATCCGCTCGTGGGCGCCTTTTTTCTTAGTGGTATCGACATCCATCCGCAAAATTCTAGCTTCTGGTATGAGTTCTGATAACTCTTCCTCAACTTTTTGAGTGCCACTGCCATAGTATCTAATTTTTTTGCTTTGGCAATTGGGACAAGTATGCGGGATGCCCGTTGTATGCCCACAGTAGTGACAATTCAGCGTCTTCGTATCCATGTGTAAGGTTAGTGAAATATCACAGTTGGGACATTCGGGGACGAAACCACAATCCCGACACATAATAAAAGAGGAATAGCCACGACGGTTGAGCATGAGGACGACTTGCTCTCCTTTGGCGATTTTTTCAGAAATCTTGTCAAGCAAGACTTCTGAAAACGAGGCTGATTTGTCATTCAGGTGCTTGCGCATATCAAGAATTTCAACTTCTGGAATTTCAGCCTGAGCACTCGCACGTTGTGTCAAATGTAGGAGTTGATAGACATTTTGCTGGGCACGCGCGCGGGTCTCTAGACTCGGTGTCGCAGATCCCAAAACGAGCGCTGCCCCATGATACTTTGCACGCCAGATGGCAACATCACGTGCATGATAACGTGGATTACTATCTTGTTTATAACTGGTTTCATGCTCCTCGTCGATAATAATGGCACCAATATTGTGCAAGGGTGCAAAAATCGCAGACCGTGCCCCAACAACAACCTTGGCTTTCCCTGACTTAATCTTACGCCATTCATCGTACTTTTCACCATCCGATAAACCAGAGTGCATAATGGCAACATGCTCACCAAAACGCGCGATAAACCGATTAGTCATGAGAGGCGTCAGAGAAATTTCAGGCACTAACATGATGGCAGTCTTACCCTGTGAAATAGCGTGGGCAATAACTTGTAGGTAGACTTCTGTTTTACCAGAGCCCGTCACGCCTTCCAAACCTGTGAAATAGCGTGAGCAATAACTTGTAGATAAACTTCTGTTTTACCAGAGCCCGTCACGCCTTCCAAAAGAAAGGGCTTTTCTTGGCTACTAATGATCGCCTGATAAGCGGCCTCTTGCTCTGGATTTAACACCTTATGCTCATCTGGCGCAATGGTATCAAAATAGCCTTGGGTGCGTGATACTTCAACCTCCGATAGCGTTAAAATACCTTCTGACACAAAGAATTTGACCACATCACGCGAGTACAGTTTTACCAGATCCGTGTAGTCCCAAGCCCTTTCACCAATCTGATTTTGCGTCTGCAAAAAGTCTTGCAAGGCCAGACGTTTCTTAGCTCTAACTGCAATCGCTAGTGTTTTTAACTTGTTTTCATCAGCTAAGGCGAGACGTTTCTTAGTCTTGATACTCTCCTTAGACTGGGCAACGTACTGAACTGCAATTTTGCCGTCACGATGGAGTTTCATCATGAGGGCCTGTTTGCTTTCGTCCAAGGAAGAGAAATGCAAGGCTTGCTCAGCACCGAAATACTGCTTTGCTATGGCTTTATCTTCTGTCGTTAAAATTTTATCGTAAGACGAGTTCAACAAGTTAGGTAACATGGCCTTAAGGATAGAAATTTTATAGGAAAAGACCGTTTCTCGCATGGCATCCGCTAAAGTCAATTGTTCTCTATTTAGCACGGGGTCAAAATCCAAGACTTCAGCAATTGATTTAAGTTCCTGACCACCGCTTTCTTTTTCATCGGCAAACCCAACAATAAAGCCTTGCATCAGACGATTGCCACGCCCAAATGGGACATGAACACGCATGCCGATTTGAATCAAATCAGCGAGTTCTTCTGGTATGCGATAAGAAAATGGTTTATCCGTTTGCATTGTAGGCACATCGACAATGACTTGTGCGATTTTTTGAGACATAGCAACTCCTTTATGGCACCTGGCTTTAAACACCAATTAATGATAACAGCCACATACCCAAATGAAGTAAAACAAAAAACTGCCAAAGCAGTTTTTGTTTTACTCAGCAGCGTCTGCTTCAACCGCAACAGGCGCTTCAGGTGTTTCGACTGCCACTGCAACAGGTGCTTCAGTAACGCCTTTATCTTTGCGTTGTTTCGCTTCTTCTTCAGCTTGTTCTTTCGCAATTTGTTCTTTGATCTTACGTTCTTCATCAATTTTACGCAAGCGTTCCAACTCTCGTTTCTCTTTCAGAGCCATACGTTTTGCTTCAGGCGCTGGATGGATGCTGACATTCCCTTCTGCTAATTCTTCCAAGGCTTGCAAGGTCGGTTTTACCGATGAAAATGATTGGGTTGCAGCTTCACCATCACGTAATTCATGAGCACGTTTTGCTTCCAAAACCGGCGGATCGGCAAAGTTGGTTTTACAGATGAAAATGATTGCGTCGCAGCTTCACCATCACGTAATTCATGCGCACGTTTTGCTTCTAAAACAACAAGTGAGTATTTTGAATCGACTTTGTCTAACAAGACATCGATTGACGGTTTTAACATCATATTTTGATAACCTCTTTATCATTCTAATTCTAGTTTCTCAAGTCTACTGTCTCAATATCGACAAATAGACGAGCGACATCAGATAGTGACTTATTTAATTTTTTGCGTTGCAGCATCTAACATGGCTTGATAACGACCAATCACACGGTCCACTCGGAAGTGCTCCGCTTCTACGATTTTTTTCACGCGCTCAACAGCGAGTGGGACTTCATCATTAACAACGGCATAATCATATTCACTCATGAGTTTGATTTCCTCACGCGCTTTTGCCATCCGCTCATTGATCACTTCAAGACTGTCCGTACCACGACCGCTGAGACGGTCACGTAGCTCATCCAAATCCGGCGGTGTTAAGAAGATGAAAACGCCATCTGGCACTTTTTCCTTGACTTGCAAGGCACCTTGAACTTCAATTTCAAGGAAAACATCCTTACCTTCGTCCAAAGTTTTGTTGACATACTCTAGAGGTGTACCATAGTAATTGCCGACATACTCAGCATACTCAAGCATTTGACCTGCCTTGATTCTTTCTTCAAACGCTTCACGCGTGCTGAAAAAATAATCCTTGCCATCCACTTCGCCTGGCCGCTGCTTCCGTGTCGTCATTGACACAGAATATTCAAATTGATGCTGGCTCGATTCAAAAATCGCCGCCCGTACAGTTCCTTTCCCGACCCCAGAAGGCCCAGAAAAAACGATCAGTAGTCCACGTTCTGGCATGTTTGCACTCTTTCTTTCATAGGAACACGCAAAAGTCTCAAAATCTTTTGCGTGAGTCCATTCAGTTATTTTTACATTTTACCATAATTTCTTAAGTTTGAAAAGGTGCTTGCAACATCGAAACTGTGTGAAACGTGATTTTTTTAGTTGGTGGCTACTTGATTGCTAACCAAATAAAAAAGCGCCACCTCATAAGGTGACACACTTTCTTATTTGGCGTAGTCAATCGCGCGTGTTTCACGGATAACCGTTACCTTGATATTTCCTGGGTAGTCCATATCATTTTCAATTTTTTCTTTGATGTCATGTGCCAAAACTGTCATCTTGTCATCAGACAATTTCGCAGGGTTAACCATGACACGAATCTCACGACCAGCCTGTAGCGCAAATGATGTGTCGACACCATCAAAGCCATTTGAAATTTCTTCCAAGTTTTGCAGACGTTTGATGTAGTTTTCAATCGATTCACGACGGGCACCCGGACGGGCTGCAGATAAAGCATCTGCTGCCGCTACCAAGACCGAGATGTTATTCGTCGGCTCAGTATCACCGTGGTGACTGGCGATTGCGTTGATTACGACTGGATTTTCCTTATATTTCTTGGCTAACTCAGTTCCGATTTCAACATGGCTACCTTCAATTTCATGGTCTAGCGCTTTCCCGATATCATGTAAGAAACCGGCACGTTTAGCCAGTGTTACATTTTCACCCATCTCACCAGCAAGATTACCGGCAAGATTAGCAACTTCAATCGAGTGGTTGAGCACATTTTGACCATAAGAGGTTCTAAAATGTAAGCGACCCATGATTTTCATGAGGTCAGGATGCAGCGTGTGCGCCCCAACTTCAAAGGCAGCTTGCTCACCGTACTCACGAATTTTGCGATCCAAATCTTTACGATTTTTCTCGACTAATTCTTCAATACGGGCTGGATGAATGCGGCCGTCTTGGACCAGTTGTTCCAAGGTTAAGCGCGCAATTTCGCGACGGATGGGATCAAAACCTGACAAGATAACCGCTTCTGGTGTATCGTCGATAATCACGTCGATCCCCGTCAAAGCTTCAAAAGTCCGGATGTTACGACCTTCACGACCGATAATCCGTCCCTTCATGTTATCATCAGGCAGTGTCACAACACTTACCGTCTGCTCACTGACGAAATCTCCTGATACCCGCTGCATCGCTAATGTGATAATATTTTTAGCTTTTTTATCTGCTTCGGCCATCGCTTTGTCTTCGCTCGTGCGAATCAATTGTGCCATTTCTTTTGACAATGATTCTTTAGTCTGAGTCAGCACAATTTCTTTTGCTTCATCATGGCTCAGGCTTGCAATTCTTGCAAGTTCTGCAGCCTTTTCTGCTTCAATTTGCGACAATGCTTCTTCGCGCTTGCTGAGCGTGTTAGTTTTGTTTGATAGATTTTCTTCTTTTGAATCTAGAGATTGTTCTTTACGTGTCAACGTGTCATCCTTACGATCAAGAATTTCTTCACGTTGTTTCAAACGTTTCTCAGTTTCTTTTAACTCAATCCGAGTTTCTGCAAATTCATTTTCTATCGACTCACGACGTTTTTGACCTTCTTCTTTCAGCTCCAAAATCTTTTCTTTTCTCAGATTTTCTGCTTCTTTTTTCAGGTTTTCAGCCTCTGCCTTAGCCTGTCTTGTGAGTTCATTCGCCTTATTTTCAGCATGTTCAATCAAACTCTGGCTATCTGCCTGAGCGCTTTTTAACTGAGCATTACGGAAAACAAAGCCAATTCCTAATCCAATCAACAAGGCAATGATGATGCCAGCAATAAGTGCTCCAATCATTGTTTCCCTCATTTTTCTAATATCAGATCATCGTCAAAACTTCTATCTCAAAAGAACGTTTAAAATTCAATTTATCTGTCATCTTGCCAATCTGAAGTGTCCTTCAAATCCTTGACAGGCATGACTTGCTATAAATTTTTAAACATCTTCGTTACCATAGCAGTTTTAGGGATGCCTAAAAAAATTCGTAGTCTTAAGCAATAACTTAACACATACGAATTCATTATATCATATTATAAGATATTTCACAAAAGCGAACGCAAAATATCAACTTTATCTAATTTTTCCCATGGCAAATCTACATCCGCTCGACCGAAATGACCATAAGCAGCTGTCTGACGGTAAATTGGGCGCTTAAGATCTAACATCTTAATAATACCAGCAGGACGAAGATCAAAGTTTTCACGAATGGCAGTGATTAAACGATCTGATGAAATTTTACCCGTACCAAATGTATCCACATGAATCGAAATCGGATGGGCAACACCAATGGCATAGCTGAGCTGAATTTCAGCTTTTTCAGCAAGACCAGCGGCCACGATATTTTTAGCAATATAGCGAGCCGCATAAGAGGCAGAACGGTCAACTTTTGTCGCATCTTTACCAGAAAAGGCCCCGCCACCATGATGGGCATATCCACCATATGTATCCACGATAATTTTACGACCTGTCAAACCTGAATCCCCTTGAGGACCACCGATAACGAATCGACCTGTTGGATTGATAAAATATTTGGTTTCATCATCTAACAAATCAGCAGGAATCACTGCTTCAATGACTTTTTCGATGACATCCGCATGGATCTGATCATTAGTCGCTTCAGGTGCATGCTGAGTTGAGATGACAATAGTATCAATGCGTTTTGCAATATCATTTTCATCGTATTCAACTGTCACTTGACTTTTCGCATCAGGACGCAAATAAGCAATCTCGCCTGATTTACGTAAATCAGCTAATTTTTTAACGAGCTGATGTGACAAAGAAATCGCAAGTGGCATATATTCAGGCGTTTCTTTGCTTGCAAAACCAAACATCAAGCCTTGGTCTCCAGCACCAATCAAATCCAACTCATCTTTTTGTTCAGTATCCCGAACTTCTTTCGATTCATTAACCCCTTGGGCAATGTCTGGCGACTGTTCCACGATAGACGGGTGAACGCCAACTGTTTTGTAGTCAAAGCCAAAGTTAGCATCGGTATAGCCAATTTCTTTGATCGTATTTCTGACAATCTCGTCAATATTGACATAGGCTGTTGTTGAAATTTCACCAAACACATGGACAGACCCTGTGTAAACCACTGTCTCAGCGGCAACATGGGCATCTGGATCCTGCGTGAGAATGGCATCAAGAATCGCATCCGAAATTTGATCGGCAATTTTATCTGGATGTCCTTCTGACACGCTCTCACTTGTGAATAGATTTTTTTCTGACATAATTTTTCCCCTACTTTTCTAGTTTTTCGGTTACAGGAAACGGTTTTTGGAAATTTAAGGGTACCTCTATCAATTGCTTTTACACCTTTTGAGATAAAAACATTTGAGTACAAGGCGTGTCTGTACATGGCGCAGAGCACCAACCTAGTAATCGAGTATTTTAGCCAAAAGGTGTGAAACTGAATTTTTAGAGGTAGCCTTATAAACCACCTTCGGAAAGTAACACTCCTATTCTACCACGACCAACTGTTTTTCGCCATCATTTCTGGTTAATTCCGTGATATAATTTAAGCATGATTAAAAGAGAAACGATTCTAGCCCAAAATCCTTGGCTAACGGATGTCTCCGTTGTAGCTGAAACAACCTCAACACAACTTGATGCAAAAGATGATTTAGTCGACAAAAAATTGTTCATCGCCGAAATGCAAACCCAGACCCGTGGCCGCTTTGGTCGACAATATTTTGCCTCCAATGGTGACGGCATCTATATGTCGCTCGTCCTTAAAATATCGGATGACGTCAAAGACTATACAATACTAACAGCTGCAGCGGTTCTCTCAGCCATAGAAAATTTGACGTCAAAAAAACCACTGGTCAAGTGGGTTAATGATATCTATCTGGACAATAAAAAAATCTGTGGTATCCTAGTTGAGCATTTACTATCAAGCAACTCAATCATTATCGGCGTCGGTCTGAATTTCAATATTTCTAATTTTCCAATTGCGTTAAGAGAAAAAGCAGGTTCTCTCTTTACAAACGAAACACCGACCATCACACGTGAAAGTTTGATAGCTGAAATCTGGTCACAATTTAACCGGTTAAGCACAAGTCAAGACTTTTTCGAGATTTACAAATCCCATTCTTTCATTCTGGGTAAAACTGTCGAATTTGAAGAAAGCGGCCGCACCATTATCGGTACCGCGACTGACTTAACAGAAACAGGCGAGCTGATTGTCAATTCTGATGGCCTAGTCAAGGTCCTATCTTCTGGTGAAATCTCCCTAAAAAAATGGCTCTGATACCGGTTAATAGTGTCAGAGCTTTTTTCAAGACATAACAAAACTGTCGTCCTTTTTCTTACTTACTATTCAAACGAATCCATCGGTCTGCGCGATAAGCAAATCTTAATTTTCGGAATAACAAAAAGCTCCAAAAACCCATCAAGAAGAGACGGCCTGTCAATAGAGCGTCCGCAAAAAACCAAGCATAGATAATGGTCCCGAATATAAACACGTAAAATTGTTCTTTTATCATATAGGTCTATTCTAACAAATTCCCGAGAAATTTCAATTCTCAAGTACTCCACAAAAACGCAAATTTTTTTCGAGTGCTTAATTCAAGTCAAAATCCTTGCACTATTTTTAAAAATCGTTTATCATGAATTTATGATTAGAGTTTACAAACGTAAACAAACCTATCTTTTAACTGATTTATAAGAAAAAGGAGCTTGAAACATGAAAGACTCAACACTTGAAATTGACCAACGTTACCCACTCGGTGGGATTCACCATGTCACTGCCATTAGTTCTAGTGCCCAACATATTTATGATTTCTTTACAAACATCTTAGGTTTACGTCTCGCTAAATTAACCGTCAATCAAGACGATTACGAAACTTACCATCTCTACTTCACTGATGAAGATGGTAACGCTGGCACAGATATGACTTTCTTTGACTTCCCTGGTATCCCTAAAGGAACAAAAGGCACAAACAATATCGACCGAGCCTCTTTCCGTGTCCCATCAGATGCTTCCTTGACTTACTGGTTAGCACGTTTCGACCAAGCTGAAGTAACTCATGGTGATATTGACCAACGTTTCGGCAAAAAATTTGTTGAATTTGAAGACTTCGACGGTCAACAATATCAACTTATTTCTGATCAAACAAATGTCGGCGTGCCTGCAGGTCAACCTTGGCAATTGTCAAATGTGCCTGATGAACATGCTATCATAGGCCTTGGTCCAGTCTTTGTTAAAGTTGCTAACTATGAACACATGGATCTGGTTCTGGACAAAGTCTTGGGCTTCCGTAAAACGGGTGATGAAGGTGCTTTCCACCAATATGAACTCGCTGAAGGGGGTAATGGCGCCACTTTAATCATCGAAGATGCACCTGATGAAGGCGTTGCTTGGCAAGGTTTCGGTAACATTCACCACTTAGCCCTTCGTGTTAAAGATCCTGAAAGCCTCAACTACTGGATTGAACGGATTAAATCTTTCCGCTTCCCTGATTCTGGTTTGGTTGATCGCTTCTACTTCTCAAGCGAATACTTCCGCGTGGCACCACAAGTATTATTTGAATTAGCAACAGACACACCGGGGATTGGCGCACTTGATATGGCTAAATCTGGTGCAGGTAAAGTTGACTCTTATGAAGAAGCCCTGATGACAAGCGGTTTCTGGATTGATGAAACAAAAGCAGAAGCTGGTCTTGATCTCAGCTTGCCACCCCATCTTTTCCCTGGTGATGAAGCCGTTAAAGCAGCTACTGTTGCCCGCCTTCGCCCACTTGATACGTCAGATGCTCATGACAAACGCGATGATAATGACATCTGGACGATTTCACGGATCTTGGCACACAATCCGCAAGCCATTCATAACGATAAATAAACAACTTGAGAATGGCGACTGATGTCGTCGTTTTCGTTAGCAAAGGAAAATTTTATGAAAAATTTCACCACTGATGAGCTTAATCGGCTCAATCCTTATCTAGCATATAAATTACTTTCGGGGAGTGTGATTCCACGCCCTATCGCTTGGGTGACCACACAGTCACCCGATGGTATCGTCAATGCTGCACCTTTTAGTTTTTTCAACGTCGTGAGTAGCCAGCCACCATTGGTCAGTATTTCCATGTTGGGCCAAAAAGATTCGGTCAATAATTTGCTGGCAACAAAAGAGGCGGTGATTCATTTTGTTTCACCGGATAATGTTGAAGCTATGAACATGACCGCAGCGAGTCTACCTCGTCAGATGAGTGAGACGGATACTTTCGGTATTCCGACTGAACCATCACGCACGGTAAGTGTCCCGTCAATTATTGATGCACCAATCAGATTTGAAGCGAAACTATTTAAACATATTCCTATTGAGTCTAATGGTTATGTTGTTAGTAACCTTATGTTGCTTGAAATTACCAATTTTGCTTTCTCTGGTGCCGTATTTGACGCTGAGAAATTTTACGTTAAACCTGATGCGTTTCAACCAATTGCAAGGCTTGCAGGAAATACCTATGCAGAATTAGGGGATTTGTTTGAGTTAGAACGGCCTCAATAAACTGACAGATGAAAAACGATGCCAATTTCAATAACTGACATCGTTTTTTCTTATTTTATTTAGGCACCGATATGCTCTTTTTCATCCTCCAACCAATGTTCCAATAATTCCGCAAAATTTTCATACATAATGTGTTTGGTTTGGGCAATTTCAGCACGGTGAAATTCTTGATTACCGATAAAAATTTCAGCAATTTTAGCTTGATTATGTCCGAGTTGCTTGAGTTTATAGACCATTTGTTCTTTGTTCATACTCTTGCTCCTTTCTGCGATTTCATTCCTTGAAATCTTGAAACTTGACCTACGCTATTGCTTCGGTCAAACGGGGTCATTCGCGGTCTGTGGCCGCTCAAAGGCTTTATTTTATTGTAAGCGTTTTCTATATGTTTATTATAACATAAAAACGCCCAAATGAGCGTTTAAAGTATTGCTTCGATATCTTTTGCGATATTTTCAGGTTTCTTAGCTGAACCATAACGTTTGACGACATGTCCTGTTTTATCTACTAGGAATTTCGTGAAGTTCCACTTGATATCAGATGACAGCGCACCGCCTTGCTCACCTTTTAAATAAGTATAGAGCGGATCAGCGTTTTCACCATTGACATCAATTTTCGCAAATTGTGGGAAAGTCGTGTGGTAGCGCAACTCACAAAATTCAGCGATTTCTTCTGAACTGCCTGGAGCCTGTCCGCCAAACTGGTTAGATGGGAAATCTAAAACCGTGAAGCCTTGCGCCCTGTAGGTATCATAGAGGTCCTGCAAGCCTTTGTATTGCGGCGTGAAACCACAGCCAGTCGCCGTATTGACGATTAAAAGGACCTGACCTTCATAGTCGGATAGAGAGACGAGCTCTCCTTTATTATTGGTTACTTTAAAATTATATATTGTCATGATTTTATTATACGCCTATTTTGTCAAATCCATGCGTTTCGAGACTTGAGAAATAATCACTGCGCCGATCAAAAGAGAGAGTAGCTCTCCCAAGCTACTGGTCAGCCATGTGAGGAAAAAGGGCACTTGGAACATGATCGCAAGTTCGGCAGCAATCGTAACCATCGAGAGAGAAAAGAAGATGGCAAAGTAAATAAATGCTTTGTTGGTGAGACCTTTGAGCACATCTTTGGTCATATATTTTTTGAAAAGATAAACGCCTAAGCTGACGAAAACGAGGGTTGATAGGCCACCGACGATGACATCAACAATCCCAAAAACCATGTAATTTGAAATCATACAGCCAATAGTGACGGCCCAGATGTATTTTTTATTGTAGAAGGCAAGGAAGTTAAATAGCTCCGATAGCCTAAACTGAATGGCGCCAGAACCCAACGGTCCTAAAACGACCGTAATAATGACGTAGAGGGCGATGACAATGGCGATTTGCACCATGTCAATCACTTTAAAGTTTTTCATGAAAGTCTCCTTTATCGCATCAGCGATTGTAATATGCTCCTGCGATTACTCGTCGCAGAAAAACATGCTCTGTCAAAGTGAGTAAGTACAGAGGGCTTGTTTTCAAGCAAGTACAAGTATAGCAAATTTACTCCAAAAATGATATACTTTTTTGTATGAAAACAACACTTAATAAGCTCACCAGCCACGAGATATTTAAATATCTCGTGGCTGGTGTCGCTACAACTCTCGTCTTTTTTGTCTTTAAAATGCTGAGCTTTTCAGCCCTACAAAACGGTGTGGTATCTGAGGTCATCGCGCAAACCGTCTCCATTATATTTGCTTTTGTGTCGAATAAGTTCTGGGTTTTTGAGAAAACAACAAACTCACTCTTGCAAGAATTTATCAAGTTTGTGACTAGCCGTATCTTTGTCATGCTTCTATCTGTTGTCGCCAACTGGTACTTTATTGATACACATCCAAGTATTCTTATAAATGCCTTTCATCTCACACTTGACCAAAGTGTCTTCCTACTCACCCTCTTCCTACAAGTTTTGACTATTGTTTTAAACTACATCTTCTCTAAATTCCTAATCTTTACTAAAAAATAATGATGAAACTAAACAAACAAACTACCTTATTACTAGTCATTGATCTGCAACCTTTTCTCTTAAAACTACTCAAAAAAGCAAAACCTTATGCGCCAGATCAAGTTCTTGAAACAAACGAAAAATTGATCACAATGATCACAAACGCAGGGATTCCTAGCGTATTAGTTAGTGTGACCCAAAAATTCTTACCTCGTAAGCTCCGTCAAAAATCGACCCAGCTTGCCGTTTCGAAAGATTTGCTAAGTCACAGCAAGGTGACAACTTACACCAAGTATCAACCAAGCGCCTATACCATTCCTGAGTTACGCGACTTTCTTGAACAACAAAACATTGAGACCACCATCCTTACTGGCGTTGTTACTAATAACGGTGTTTTTTAAACTGCTAAAGACTTGCTATCTGCTGGTTACAAGTTGATTGTGATGGAAGATGCTGCAACTGCACGCACCCAAAAATTACATGATCAAAGTATCGAAAAACTCAAAGCACTTGGTGCAACAATTCAAACTAGTGATTTTTTGATTGATATGATTTGATTGTCTTAATTTAGGATAGATGCTAGACTACTTCTTTCAATA
>OCTV010000115.1_pt1 | contig 31191 bp, 31 predicted proteins | sample 1539101 | NCBI WGS metagenome assembly OCTV01 (sample SAMEA3991422, study PRJEB22521) | metagenome | biome: anthropogenic terrestrial biome; feature: sewage plant; material: sludge | place: Sweden | collected 2012-09-26 | reverse complement strand
AACTATTCACGCTTATGACAAGGACGGAAGATTGTTTTAGAGCTGTGCTGTTTCGAATGGTTTCAAAACAGCATTGACTTTTGGCTGGGCTTAAACCTTGTTTTAGAGCTGTGCTGTTTCGAATGGTTTCAAAACATTACCTATGAGCAATGCAGGCGTACCATAGTTTTAGAGCTGTGCTGTTTCGAATGGTTTCAAAACGTGAGCCATAACCACTGTTTTTCCGGAACGGTTTTAGAGCTGTGCTGTTTCGAATGGTTTCAAAATATACCTACGATATTTTTGGTAATATTTTCTAATTTTTCTTCCCCTCTTTTTTAAATTTTCTTATAATAACTTACCCACTTCATGCTATAATAGTTATATGAGTTTTTAAAAGGAGCATGAAATGTCAAACTTAAAAGAGCAGGTTGGTATTAAGGCGGCGGAATTTGTAACGGATGGTATGGTTGTTGGTCTAGGGACTGGGTCTACAGCCTACTATTTTGTTAAAGAAATTGGCCGTCGGGTTGCGGAGCAGGGGTTGCAAATTATTGGTGTAACGACCTCGAATGCTACGGCAGAGCATGCTGCGTCCCTTGGGATTCCACTAAAAAATATTGACGAAGTTGAGTACGTAGACTTAACGGTAGATGGGGCTGATGAAGTAGATGGAGCCTTTAATGGAATCAAAGGTGGCGGTGCAGCCTTATTAATGGAGAAAATTGTTGCGGTCAATAGTAAAGATTGCATCTGGATTGTTGATGAATCCAAAGTAGTTGAAACGCTAGGAGCATTTAAATTGCCAGTAGAAGTGGTTCAATACGGTTCTGAAAATCTATTTCGCTTGTTCGAATCAAAAGGATATCGCCCAAGTTTCCGAATGAGTGATGGTGAAAAACTTGTGACGGATATGAAAAATTATATTATTGACCTCGATTTACATCGGATTGAAGATTCAGTTGCATTGGCGGAAGAATTGGATCGGACAGTGGGAGTTGTTGAACATGGTCTCTTTATTGGTTTGATTTCCAAGGTAATCGTTGGTACGCCTGACGGTCCTCAAATAGTTGAAAAATAAATAACGTGAAAACGCTTCTCAATTACTAACAATGAGAGGCGTTTTTATGGTATAATGAAAACACGAACGTTTGAAGTTAATGAGAATTTATTTACAATTTTATAGATGTCTTTTGCTATCCATTGCTTGCAAACCCTATGAATGAGTATAGATTTTCTAGAATGGGATCTATGCTCTAGGTGTTCGGGGATGATCCGAGCTCGAAGAAGGTAGCAGATAATGCATTTATTAAAAGATGAAATTCCAGATATTTTACTGGTATTATGGTTGGAAATTAATTTTCTGTAACTCATGATTCAAAAAGGAGACAATTATGCCTAAATTTAAACGTGTTCACTTGGTTGTTATGGATTCTGTCGGAATCGGCGCAGCACCAGACTCAGATAAATTTTTCAATGCAGGTGTAGCAGATACAGAGTCTGATACACTCGGTCACATTTCTGAAAAAGCTGGGCTTGATGTGCCAAACATGGCAAAAATTGGTCTTGGCAATATTCCTCGTGATACACCGCTTGCGACAGTTCCTGCTGAAAGCCATCCAACTGGTTATGTAACCAAATTGGAAGAGGTTTCGCTTGGGAAAGACACCATGACAGGACACTGGGAAATTATGGGTCTCAATATTACTGAGCCATTTGATACATTCTGGGATGGTTTCCCTGAAGAGATTTTGACAAAAATCGAAGAATTCTCAGGTCGTAAAATCATTCGCGAAGCAAACAAGCCGTATTCAGGTACAGCTGTTATTGATGACTTTGGACCTCGCCAAATGGAAACAGGGGAGTTAATCGTCTATACCTCCGCAGATCCTGTGCTTCAGATTGCAGCCCATGAAGACATTATTCCACTTGATGAGTTGTATCGTATCTGTGAATATGCTCGCTCGATTACCCTTGAACGCCCTGCTCTTCTAGGTCGTATAATCGCACGTCCATATGTTGGTGAACCAGGGAATTTCTCACGGACTGCAAACCGTCATGACTATGCGGTGTCACCGTTTGAAGCAACAGTCCTCAACAAACTGGCAGATGCGGGTGTACCAACTTACTCAGTTGGTAAAATCAGTGATATTTTCAATGGTTCAGGTATTACAAATGATATGGGTCACACCAAGTCCAACAAGCACGGTGTCGATGTGTTGATTGATACTCTGAAGTTATCAGACTTCGAGGAAGGTTTCTCCTTCACAAACTTAGTTGACTTTGATGCTGTCTATGGTCACCGTCGCAATATAGAAGGTTACCGCGACTGCTTGCAAGAGTTTGATGCACGTATTCCAGAGATTATTGACAATATGCGTGAAGATGACCTGCTCTTGATTACTGCAGACCACGGCAATGATCCATCTTATGTTGGGACAGACCATACACGTGAATATGTGCCTCTCTTGGCATACAGCAAGGCTTTCAAAGGAAATGGTGTCTTGCCAGTCGGTCACTTTGCGGATATTTCAGCCACTGTTGCTGAAAACTTTGGTGTGGAGACAGCCATGATAGGTGAAAGTTTCTTAGGAGGTTTAGTTTAATGGAAAAAGTTGTAATTTATCATAATCCTGCATGTGGAACATCGCGCAACGTCCTTGCTATTATCCGACATGTTGGAATTGAACCTGAAATTGTTCATTATTTGGATACCCCACCGAGTGAGGAAGAATTGCATGATTTATTGTCCAAAATGGGAATAACAGCTAGAGATTTGTTACGAACCAATGTACCACCATATCATGAAATGGGGATTGATTGGGAGAGTGCATCTGAGGATACTATCATTTCGGCAATGGTTGTTGAACCAATTCTTATCAATCGACCAATTGTTGTGAGCTCAAAGGGTGTTAAATTATGTCGTCCTTCAGAGACAGTTTTGGAATTATTGCCACCAATGAAAACACCCTATGTTAAAGAAGATGGTGAAGTAGTTTTGCCTCTATAAAAATTTATATTCTATGGGTTTATCAAAGATTATAGAAAGGAAGTTTAATTAGCTAGGCTAATTGAATTTGGACGACAGTCCAGTATCATTGAACTTATGACATTAGTAGAAAAAATTTATGAAACAAAAGCGTTCTTGGAAGAAAAAGGTCTAGTGAAACCTGAATTCGGTTTGATCTTGGGATCTGGCTTGGGTGAATTAGCTCAAGAAGTTGAAAACGCCATTGTCATCGACTATGCAGATATTCCGAACTGGGGCAAATCAACGGTTGTTGGTCATGCTGGTAAGTTGGTTTACGGTGATTTGGCAGGACGTAAGGTCTTAGCTCTTCAAGGTCGTTTCCACTTTTATGAAGGAAATCCTATGGAGGTCGTGACCTTCCCTGTCCGTGTCATGAAAGCTCTCGGTTGCGAAGGAGTGATTGTGACAAATGCCGCAGGCGGTATCGGCTATGGTCCAGGTACCTTGATGGCAATTACTGACCACATCAACATGACAGGTCAAAACCCATTGATTGGTGCAAACTTGGAAGAATTTGGTCCACGTTTCCCAGATATGTCCAATGCCTACACTAAAGAATACCGTGAAAAAGCCCATACCATTGCGGAAAAATTGGGCATCAAGTTGGACGATGGTGTCTATCTAGGTGTGACAGGTCCTACCTATGAAACACCTGCTGAAATCTTGGCCTTCAAGACTATGGGTGCACATGCAGTCGGTATGTCGACAGTACCAGAGGTTATCGTGGCTGCTCACTCAGGTATGAAAGTCTTGGGAATTTCTGCTATTACAAACTTTGCGGCTGGTTTCCAATCTGAACTCAATCACGAAGAAGTTGTAGAAGTAACCGAGCAAATCAAGGACAACTTCAAGGGCTTGGTGAAAGCTATCTTGGCTGAGTTGTAAATTGGTGTAAGTGAGAGTACAATGATCACATTTCACACTCTTACTTCAGTACTTTTATCGTTTTCCAATCTAATAAGAAGAATAATTATCAAGAAAGGTAAGGCTCTACATGTCTATCCATATCTCCGCAAAACCAGGTGAAATCGCTGATAAGATTTTACTGCCTGGTGATCCACTTCGTGCTAAATTTATCGCTGAAAACTTCCTTGAAGATGCTGTTTGTTTCAATGAAGTCCGCAATATGTTTGGCTATACAGGTACGTACAAAGGTCATCGTGTTTCTGTGATGGGAACAGGAATGGGTATGCCATCTATTTCTATTTATGCACATGAACTGATTACCGAATATGGCGTAAAAAAATTGATACGTGTGGGAACAGCCGGTTCTTTAAATAAGGATGTTCATGTCCGTGAATTGGTACTTGCTCAAGGGGCAGCTACTAATTCAAAAATGATTAATATTGACTGGCCAGAATATGATTTGCCCCAAATTGCCGATTTTGAATTGTTGGATAAGGCTTATCATATTGCTAAGGAACTTAACTTGACAATCCATGTCGGCAATGTCTTGTCATCAGATAGTTTCTATTCTCCAAAGCTATTCAGTCGGAACTTAGAATTAGGGAAATTGGGTGTGAAAGCTGTAGAAATGGAAGCAGCCGCACTTTACTATTTGGGTGCTAAGTTTGGTGTTCAAACCCTTGCCATTATGACAATTTCTGATAGTTTGGTGAATCCAGAAGAAGACACTACAGCTGAAGAGCGTCAAAACACATTCACTGATATGATGAAGGTTGGTTTGGAAACTCTGATTGCTGATGAATGATAAAAAATCTAGATTGCTATAAAACGCAATCGTTTGAAAGGCGAACCAATTTCTATTTGTACGGAACTTGGCTTGTCTTTTTTTGTTGAATAAGGTATAATAAAGAAAGCGATTACATTTTTTAACAGAAACATTCGTGGATACTTACATAAATAAGTTTCCTAAAGGAGGAAAAGAATGATCAACTTACAAAACTTCGTCCAGTCTATGTATGCCAAACGTATCGAAGATTGCACAGACCAACAACTCTATTATGCTTTATTAGCCTTTACTAAACAACAAAGTGAAGCCAAGTATACCAACGATCAGAAGAAAAAAGTTTACTACATTTCAGCTGAATTCTTGATTGGTAAATTATTATCTAATAACCTAATCAATCTTGGACTTTATGATGAAGTGAAAAGTCAGTTGGTTGCAGCTGGCAAAGATTTGATTACTATTGAAGATATGGAATTAGAACCGTCACTTGGCAATGGTGGTTTAGGTCGTTTAGCTGCCTGTTTCTTAGACTCGATTGCAAGTCTTGGTTTAAATGGTGATGGTGTTGGCCTCAACTATCATTTTGGTCTCTTTCGTCAATTATTTGCCTACCATCAACAGACTGCCGTTCCAAATGAATGGATTACTCCGCATTCATGGTTAACGGAATCACCGATTTCTTATCAGGTGCCATTTGCTCACTTCACACTGACTTCAAAGCTCTATGATATTGATGTACCAGGTTATAAAGTAGAACGGAAAAACCGTCTGCGCTTGTTTGACCTAGGCTCAGTAGATGATAATATCATTTATGATGGTATAGAATTTGATAAAGAAGACATTTTTCGCAATTTGACTCTCTTCCTTTACCCAGATGATTCGACAGATGAAGGAAAAGTCCTTCGGATTTTTCAACAATATTTCATGGTGTCCAATGCTGCTCAACTCTTGATTGATGAGGCGATTGCCAAAGGTTCTAATCTGCATGATTTGCCTGATTACGCTGTCGTTCAAATCAATGATACCCATCCTTCATTGGTCATTCCTGAATTGATTCGTTTGTTAGAACTTCGTGGTATTTCATTTGATGAAGCGGTTGAGATCGTGAAAAAGATGACGGCCTATACCAACCATACCATTTTATCAGAGGCTTTGGAAAAATGGCCACTTGATTTCTTAAACCGTGTTGTGCCACATCTGGTACCATTTATCGAAGAATTGGACCGTCGTGCGAAAGCTGTCAAGAACGATCCAGCGGTGAACATTATTGATGAACAAGGCCGTGTTCATATGGCTCACATGGATATTCATTATGGCTATTCCATCAATGGAGTGGCGGCCCTTCACACAGAAATCCTGAAAACTTCAGAATTGAAGGCTTTTTACGAGCTTTATCCTGAGAAATTCAATAACAAAACAAACGGGATTACCTTCCGACGTTGGCTGATACATGCGAATCCAAGTCTGGCAAGCTACTTTGATGGCTTAATCGGACATGGCTATCACCATGATGCGAGTGAATTGGAAAAACTTTTGGATTTCAAGGGAAACAAGGAACTTAAAGACTGGTTAGAAGAAACCAAACAACATAATAAACGTAAATTGCAACGTCATATTGCGAAAACTCAAGGTGTAGAGGTTAACCCTGAATCCATTTTTGATGTGCAAATCAAGCGCATGCATGAGTACAAGCGGCAACAAATGAACGTATTATATGTCATTTACAAATATCTGGATATCAAAGCTGGAAATATCCCAACCCGACCATTAACCGTATTCTTCGGAGGAAAAGCGGCACCAGCCTATACAACTGCCCAAGATATTGTTCACTTAATATTAGTATTGTCACAAGTTATTCAAAATGACCCAGATGTTGCCCCGCATTTGCAAGTGGTGATGATTGAAAACTACAATGTAACCAAGGCGAGTTATATTATCCCAGCAGCAGATATTTCCGAACAGATTTCTCTTGCATCTAAGGAAGCATCTGGTACTGGCAATATGAAATTCATGTTGAATGGTGCGTTGACAATTGGTACGGATGATGGTGCCAATGTAGAAATCCATGAATTGGTTGGTGATGAAAACATCTACATTTTTGGTCAAGATAGTCAAACTGTTATTAATCATTATGCAAATGGAACCTACCACCCATCCGCTTACTACGAACGCGATACAATCCGTCCATTGATTGATTTCATTACTAGTGATGTCGTTCGTCATGCGGGTGGTATCGATGAACGTCTATGGCGCTTACAAGATAATTTGAAACACAATGACCACTTTATGACCCTCTTAGACTTGGAAGATTACATTTTAACCAAGGAACGCATGTTGACAGATTATGAAGACCGTAATAGCTGGCTTGAAAAAGTGATTGTCAACATTGCCAAATCTGGATTCTTCTCATCAGACCGTACGATTCAACAGTACAATGAAGATATCTGGCATTTGGAAGCTAAATAGCATAAATGTGGACAGATAATCTAAAAAAATCTCACTCTGAACAACATTAGAATAAAAAAATAGCTTAGAATCAACGTTGCTGATGACGTCATTTTAAGCTATTTTTTATGTTAAAGACTAGTTATCCAGATTTATTTTTTTTGAATTTTATAGTCGAATGAATTAACTTTCAGACAAGGAGCTGAGACGCAGGCTGTACTAGAGTACGGCAAGGCGAAAGCGACGATGTATCAAAGCTAATTCAAATGACTATATTTTTGAAGAATTGACCAATTACTGATCGTCCAAGGAAATTTCCAAGGACAAAACCGATTGTATTGAGCAGGATGTCACCAAGATCAAAGAAACCTAATGAGAAAGCGTACTGGCAGACTTCAATTGTCAGAATTGCACCAATAAAAAGAGTTAATTTTTTCCAAGAAAAGGGAACGAGCAATCCTAGGGGTAAAAATAATAAGAGGTTAAAGACTAAAACAGCTGGGTTGAGAAAAAGGTCTTGTGTGAAGGTGGAAAAGAGATTCCAGTTGAAACCTTGGACACCAATACTTTTGAAAAATAGGAGATAAATGAGAAGAAGTATATAGCTACAATAGAAAAAGTAGAGAGTTGATCTAGAAATTTTTGGTTTATAGATTAATCGTAAAATGTTAAAGCAAAACGCAGTCATTAACAGGATTGCCGCAAGTGTCGGAATGACATCATAGGTCATAAATATAGTCGAAAACTGGAAAAAAAGAAAAGTCATAAAAATCCAGCGGCAGACTAAAAATGACAGGATGAGATTGATGCTATCGTATATTCTTTCTTTGTTCATTAAAAGTCTCCTTTCATCTTTATTATACGAATATTTTAGAGTGAAGTAAAGTGTGGCTCCAAAAAAAGTTTTCATTGACAATGTGCTATAATAGATTTTATGAATAAACGACCGACATCAGCCTACATTCACATTCCATTTTGCACTCAAATTTGTTACTATTGTGACTTTTCCAAGGTATTTATCAAAAACCAACCTGTCGATGAGTATTTGTCCGGCCTCATGGAAGAGGTCAAGTTTTACGACCTCCCAGCCCTTCGGACCCTATATATTGGTGGCGGAACACCTTCGGCTTTATCAGCAGATCAATTAGACTATCTCTTGACCAATCTTGAGAATTTGTTGGATTTATCTCAACTGGAGGAATTTACTATTGAGGCTAACCCTGGTGACCTGACAGCAGACAAAATTGAAGTTCTAAAAAAATCTAAGTGTAACCGTGTATCACTGGGGGTTCAAACCTTTGATGACCGTATGTTAAAAAAAATTGGTCGTAGTCATAATCAAGCCCAAATTTATGAAACCATTGCTTCACTAAAAGCAGCTGGTTTTCATAATATTTCCATAGATCTTATCTATGCGTTACCTGGTCAGACCATGGAGCAAGTCAAAGACAATGTTGCAAAGGCCTTAGAATTGGATATTCCCCATATGAGTCTCTATAGCTTGATTTTGGAAAATCATACGGTCTTTATGAATCGCCAACGCCGTGGAAATCTTCATCTGCCCAATGAGGACGTAGAATCTGATATGTTTGATTACATCCTTCGGGAGTTAGAAAAAAATGGTTTTGAGCACTATGAGATTTCTAATTTTACCAAACCAGGATTTGAAAGTCGTCATAATCTCATGTACTGGGATAATGCGGAGTATTATGGATTAGGGGCAGGGGCTTCAGGCTATTTGGATGGCATGCGTTATCGTAACCGAGGCCCGATTCAGCACTATCTCAAATCAATTCGTGAGAAAGGTCATTCACGTTTACATGAGGAATTTCTCAGTAAAACGGAGCAGATGGAAGAAGAGATGTTTTTAGGCCTGAGAAAGAAAACGGGTGTCTCGATTGAACGATTTGAAGAAAAATTTGGTATCTCATTTGAAGAACGATATGGTCAGGTTGTTAGAGACTTAATAAATGAAGGTCTCTTACAGGAGGAGAACCATTGGCTTAGAATGACGAAAAAAGGATTATTTCTTGGCGATACAGTAGCTGAACGGTTTATTATTGAAGAGTTGTAGTGGGGTGAGCTAAATGGGATTAAAATACCAAGAAAATGTAACTATTCCATTTGATATGTGTGATGTGCAACATGAAATTAAATTACCAGCTTTTATTTCATATTGTCTGGGAGTGTCAGGACGTCAATCAGAGTCAGTTGGAAGAAGTGATGTATTTATTTTTGAAGAATTTGGATTAATCTGGGTAGTGACTGATTATGAGCTGAACATTCATCGCTTACCAACTTATAATGAGACCATCACCATTGTGACAGAAGCGATTGCCTATAATAAATTTTTCTGCCATCGGATGTTCTATATTTATGATGAAAATGGCAATCTTTTACTCGATATTCTCTGCTATTTTGTGTTGATTGATTTTGAAACTCGAAAGGTAGCTCCAGTTCCAGAAGTATTGATTGAGCCATTTCAATCTGAACAGGTCAAAAAATTACCACGGGCACCCAAATACCATGAGCTGGATGCACCATTTGTTCAGGAGTTTTCGGTTCGTTATTTTGATTTGGATATGAATGGTCATGTCAACAATAGTAAGTACTTAGAATGGATGTGTGAATCGCTAGGATACGATTTTCTGCTCTGCCATGTTCCTAAAAAAATTCAATTAAAATACATCAAGGAAGTAGCTCCTACAAGTCAAGTGAGTTCTCGATTGGTTACAACAGCATTACATAGCCAACATGAAATCGTTGTAGAGGGGCATATTCATGCACAAGCTACAATTGAATGGAGGAAAAGAGATGACGCAAGATAAGTGGTTGGACTGGGCTGTGCGTCTACAAGCCATCGCTCAAACAGGTTTAGCCTATGGGAAAGATGTTTATGATATTGAACGTTTTGAAGAAGTGCGGCAAATTGCGGCAGAAATGTTAGTGGAGCCTTCAGGGCAACCTTTGGAAGTAGTGAAAGAGCTATTTTGTAATGAATCTGGCTATCAGACACCGAAACTTGATACTCGCGCAGCCATTTTTCAGGATAACAAAATCTTGTTGGTTCAGGAAAATGATGGACTTTGGTCTTTGCCTGGTGGTTGGTGTGACGTAGATCAATCGGTTAAGGATAATGTGATTAAAGAAGTAAAAGAAGAAGCGGGACTCGAGGTTGAAGCAAAACGGGTTGTGGCGATTTTGGACAAACATAAGAATAATCCAGCCAAGTCTGCACACCGTGTAACAAAGGTATTTATTCTTTGCAAGGTTATTGGTGGGGAATTTCAACCAAATTTGGAAACAATCGGCTCAGCTTATTTTGAACTTAACGACTTGCCACAGCTATCTTTAGGGAAAAATACACCAGAACAAATAGCCCTTTGTTTTGAAGCTTGTCATGCCAAACATTGGGAAACACGATTTGATTAAGGAGGAAAAATGACGTACCAAGGATACTTGATTGATTTAGATGGGACAATTTATGAAGGGAAAAAGCGCATACCAGCTGGGGAACGATTTGTACATCGATTGCAGGAACGACAAATTCCCTATTTATTTGTGACCAATAATACCACCCGCAGACCTGAAACGGTGCAGGCCATGCTGGCTGAGCAATTCAATATTGTGACGCCACTCGAAACCATCTACACTGCAAGTCTTGCTACCATCGACTATATGAATGATTTGGGTAAAGACAAGACCGTTTATGTAATCGGTGAAGATGGGCTAAAATCAGCTATTTATGAGGCAGGTTACGTTGAGGATACAAATAATCCTGCCTATGTCGTTGTTGGGCTAGACACTGATTTGACTTATGAAAAACTCACGATTGCTACATTAGCGATCCAAAAAGGAGCAACCTTTATTGGCACCAATCCAGATTTGAATATTCCAACTGAGCGTGGGCATTTACCGGGAGCAGGTTCATTATTGGCGCTATTAGAAGCTGCAACTCGGATCAAACCAGCCATCATTGGAAAACCAAAATCCATCATTATGGATAAGGCCTTGGAGATACTGGGAACTGAAAAGAGTCAGACAATTATGGTTGGTGATAATTATTTGACAGATATTCGGGCAGGTATTGATAATGGTTTTTCAACCCTTTTGGTACTTACTGGTTTTACGAAGCCAGAAGAAGTAGCTCATTTACCAATTGCGCCAACCCATGTGTTGAATAGTTTAGATGAATGGAGCTTTGATGAAAACTAAACTACAAGTATTCGGAACGGTTTTATTTGTGCTGTCGGGTGCAATCCTTGCTACCATTTATTTGGCATGGCTGGTGTTTCCTGTTGAAATTTCTTATCTAGGGCTGGAAAAAATCGTCTATATGAAATCGGCAGACATCTCATATAATTTCAATATTTTGATGAACTATTTAACCAATCCATTTCAGACAGTTTTAGACATGCCTAACTTTTCTTCCTCAGTTGATGGTCTCAAACATTTCGCTGATGTGAAAAAACTATTTCATTTAGCGCAAGGTGTGTTTGTTCTAAGTTTTCCCGCTTTTTTCTTGTTTATCAAACAGATTCTTTTAAAAGGCCATGGCTGGTTGGTTCAAAAAACCTTCTTGTGGATGATGCTTGCACCGGTTGTCATCGGCTTAATGGGGCTTCTTATGGGATTTGACCAATTCTTTGTTCTTTTTCATACGGTCCTTTTTCCTGGTGATTCTACTTGGTTATTTGATCCAGTCAAGGATCCTGTCATTTATATTTTACCTGAGGAATTTTTCTTGCATTGCTTTATTTTATTTTTTGTTCTTTACGAAGTCTTCTTTGGGGCAATGCTTGCGTGGTCTCGAAAAAGCAATCGATTGACAAGTTGACCTAGGACAGATTTTTATGATTTAAAATCAAAAAAGATTGACAAACGGATGCATTCATAGTAAAATGATAAAGACTTTGAAATTGAGGGGAGTGAAAAAAATGTCAAAAACAGTAGTACGCAAGAACGAATCACTTGATGATGCTCTTCGTCGTTTCAAACGTGCGGTTACTAAAGCTGGTACTCTTCAAGAAACACGTAAACGTGAATTCTACGAAAAACCATCTGTAAAACGTAAACGTAAATCAGAAGCAGCTCGCAAGCGTAAAAAATTCTAATTGAATTTAAAACAGCTTTAGGGCTGTTTTTTATTTACATTTTACCTTATCTAACTTATAATAGGTATGTAGAATTGAGTCAAGTCATATTGTTCATGAAAAAAGGAGTTTTGCATGAGTATTTTAGTAACAGGTGGTGCTGGGTATATTGGTAGCCATACAGTTGTTGAATTGATAAAATTGGGCAAAGAGGTTGTCATTGTTGATAATCTTTCTAATTCAAGTATTCTGGTTTTGGATCGTATTGAGGAGATTACAGGAAAGAGACCGACTTTTTATGAATTGGATGTAGCTGATAAGGCGGCTCTCCGTTCGGTTTTTGAAAAAGAATCGATTGAAGCAGCAATCCATTTTGCAGGATACAAGGCTGTTGGTGAGTCTGTAGAAAAACCAGTAATGTATTATGAAAATAATATCATGTCAACGCTTTCTCTGGTAGAGGTGATGGCTGAATTTGGAGTTAAGAAAATTGTCTTTTCATCCAGTGCTACTGTATATGGATTGAACAATCCATCACCATTGGTGGAAAATATGCCAACAAGTGCGACTAACCCTTATGGTTATACAAAGGTGATGTTGGAACAGATTTTGCGCGATCTCGAAGTTTCTGATAAAGAATGGAGTGTTGCTCTTCTTCGTTATTTCAACCCAATTGGTGCTCATGAATCAGGATTGATTGGTGAAGATCCTGCTGGTATTCCAAACAACCTTATGCCATTTATTGCACAAGTAGCTGTTGGTAAACGGGCAGAGTTGAGTGTATTTGGGAATGACTATGATACTGTAGATGGTACAGGTGTTCGTGACTACATTCACGTAGTTGACTTAGCACTTGGGCACATTAAAGCACTTGAAAAGATTTCGGATACGACAGGTGTATATACTTATAATTTAGGTTCAGGACAAGGAACAAGTGTATTAGAACTCGTACAAGCATTTGAAAAGGTAAATGGAGTTAAGGTACCTTATAAAATTGTTGATCGTCGTCCTGGGGATGTAGCAACTTGTTATGCAAATGCCGACAAGGCTCTGGCTGAACTCAATTGGAAAACCGAAAAAACAATTGAAGATATGTGCCGAGACACATGGAATTGGCAATCTAAAAATCCAAATGGTTATAAGGGTTAATGTTGATTTTTAAAAATATAAAGGTGTGCGCGTAGTGCTCACATCTTCTTTTTTGGGTAACAAAAAAAGACAGGTGATTCACCTGTCTCTCCAATCAAGAATTATTTCTTCAATAAATCACGGATTTCAGTAAGCAATTCTTCCTGAGTTGGTCCAGAAGGAGCTGGTTCTTCAACTTTTTTAGGGAAAGCTTTTTCTGCAGCTTTAACAATGAAGAAGAGGATAGTGCCAATGATGAGGAAGTTGATTACTGCGCTCAAGAAGTTACCATAAGTAACACCATTCCAGCTCAATTCTGAAATTTTATCTGCACCTGCAGCTTTTAAAGCTGGAGTTAACAACAAAGGTGTGATTAAATCAGCTACCAATGAGTCAATGATGGATTTGAATGCAGCACCGAAGATAACTGCGACTGCAAGGTCAATAACATTGCGTTTGAATAAAAATGCTTTTAAATCTTTTAACATATCCTAAATATGTCCTTTCATAAATATTTTCCTTTTCTATTATAATCGCTTTTCTTTTTTTTACAATTATAACGACTTGATAGTTTTACTTTTCAAGAAATTTATTATACAATATAGAATGTTAAAATGTGCAGATTCCCTGAATTTTATGGAGGTAACCGATGTTAGCAAAAGAAAAAATAAATGAGCTTAAGCAATCGGTTAACATTGTAGATATTATTGGTGAATCGGTTGCGCTTACCAAAGCGGGGCGTAATTATTTAGGTTTGTGTCCTTTTCATGGGGAAAAAACACCTTCTTTTAACGTAGTTGAAGATAAGCAGTTTTATCATTGTTTCGGTTGTGGTAAATCAGGAGATGTTTTTAAATTTATTGAGGAGTTTCGTGGCGTTTCATTTGCTGATGCCGTGGCAATTATTGCTGAAAAAGCTGGTTTTCAAACTGAATTCATCCCCACTAATCAGCAGGCGCAATCAAGACAGCATCCCCATCAGGTTCTTTTTGATATACACAAGGATGCCGCAAAATTTTACCATGCCTTCTTAATGACGACGAAGATGGGTGAAGAGGCAAGGAGATACTTGCATCAACGTGGTTTGACTGATGAAGTGATTCAAACTTTTCAAATCGGTCTCTCACCACCTGGGCAAAATATCCTTTATCAAAAATTATCAGCAGAGTACAATGAGGCAAACTTACTACAGTCGGGCTTATTTAACCCAAGTGAAGGCGAAATGATCTACGATGCGTTTCAAGGGCGTATTATTTTTCCTTTGAGTGATGAATATGGTCGAGTTATCGCATTCTCGGGTCGTATTTGGACGAAAAAAGACCAAGAAAATAAGCAACTAGCCAAGTATAAAAACTCTCGCAGCACGCCGATTTTTAATAAGAGCTATGAGCTGTATCATTTGGATCAGGCTAAGGCTACTATCAAAAAGCAACGGGAAGTGTATCTAATGGAAGGTTTCTTGGATGTCATTGCGGCGCATCGGGCTGGTATCGAAAATGCCGTTGCCTCCATGGGAACATCATTGACACAAGAGCATGTTGGTCACCTTTCTAAATTTTGTAAAAAAGTTGTCCTTACATACGATGGAGATAAAGCTGGCCAGGCTGCAACTATGAAAGCACTGGATGAATTGCAAAATTTTCAGATAGATATTGTGAAGCTTCCTGATAATATGGACCCGGATGAATTTTTACAGAAGAATTCTCCAGAGGCACTGCAACAGATATTGGAAAAATCAAGGATGAGTGATGTTGAGTTTTTAATTCAGTACCTCAAACCTGAAAATCCTGATAACTTGCAGATGCAAATTGAATTTGTTGATAAGATTGCACCGATTATTGCAAAAACACCATCCATTACTGCTCAAAATTCTTATATATACAAAGTGGCAGATTTATTGTCTGATTTTGACTACACACAAGTTGAGTTAGCGGTCAACAATGCACGACTGCAACAACGGCAGACAAGAGTTGGTAGAGGAAATGAGCAAGCTGTTCCAAAAAAGCTGCTTCCTGAACAACCTTTCCTTCGTACTACAAGTCTTATTCGGACAGAGAACCATTTATTATATAGGATGGTTGAACACGCTTATATTTTAAATGAATTTCGACTACGAGATGATTTTTATTTTGTTACACCAGAACTTCAAGTTATTTATGAAACATTGCGTGAACAGGGCGAAATTACAAGTTATGAATTGTCTCAAATGGATGCCTCGGTTCAACAAGCCTGGTATCGGATGCTGGAAGAACGTTTGCCAGAAGAAGTTGCTCAGGGTGAAATAGAAGAATTGGAGAATAAGCGAGATAAGGAGCTTTTAAAAAAAGAAAATCAATTAATTTCACGAAATATTCGTGAATACTCTCATATGGGAAATAGTGATGTTGCACTTAATGAGTTGCAACAGTTGCTGGATAAAAGAAAACTAATGGAGTAAGCATGACAAATAATAAAGATAAAAAAACTGAAGTAACAACCTTTGACGTCCAAGTTGCAGAATTTATTCGCAACCATAAGAAGCAAGGGTCTGCTGCCGACGATGAGATCAATGACCAATTAGTCATTCCCTTTACATTGGATGCGGATGGTATTGACGATTTGCTTCAGCGTATTCAAGATGCCGGAATTTCGATTGTTGATAAAGAAGGTAATCCATCGGCACGGGTATTACGAGTTGAAGAAGAACCAGCATTATCTGACGAAGAATTGCTAGGAAGTAATTCGGCAAAAGTAAATGATCCTGTTCGGATGTATTTGAAAGAGATTGGTGTTGTTCCACTTTTGACCAACGAAGAGGAACAGGAATTAGCCTTGGCAGTAGAAGCTGGTGATCCAGAAGCAAAACAACGTCTGGCAGAAGCTAACTTACGTTTAGTTGTTTCTATTGCGAAGCGATATGTTGGTCGTGGTATGCAGTTTCTTGATTTGATCCAAGAAGGAAATATGGGCTTGATGAAAGCCGTTGACAAATTTGATTACTCAAAAGGATTCAAATTTTCAACATATGCGACATGGTGGATCCGTCAGGCCATTACTCGTGCTATCGCAGATCAGGCTCGTACCATTCGTATTCCAGTACATATGGTGGAAACAATCAACAAATTGGTCCGTGAACAACGTAATCTTCTCCAAGAATTAGGTCAAGATCCGACTCCGGAACAAATTGCAGAACGTATGGACATGACACCTGAAAAAGTTCGTGAAATTCTTAAGATTGCGCAAGAGCCTGTTTCACTTGAAACACCTATTGGTGAAGAGGATGATAGCCATTTAGGAGATTTTATTGAAGACGAAGTCATTGAAAATCCTGTTGACTACACCACACGTGTCGTACTACGTGAGCAACTAGATGAGGTATTGGATACTCTTACTGATCGTGAAGAAAACGTATTGCGTCTTCGTTTTGGTTTAGATGATGGTAAAATGCGCACGTTAGAAGATGTTGGTAAGGTCTTTAACGTAACCCGTGAACGCATCCGCCAAATTGAAGCCAAAGCCCTCCGCAAACTCCGCCACCCATCCCGCAGCAAACCACTCAGAGACTTTATTGAGGATTGATTTTGTCTGGGAGACAAAATCAACCGCTCGCCGAAAACAGGAAACGAGCGAAGGTACTGCGTACCTTTCTAACGCCTGCTTGAAAATAAGAGAGCAGGCTGTCTGGGAGACAAAATCAACCGCTCGCTGAAAACAGGAAACGAGCGAAGGTATGGGGGAGGTTTTGACACAAACTTCGTTTGTTTCATCTCCAACCTTCAACAGTCCCCCGGACTGTTGAAGCTGACTTCCGTCAGTCCTATTTCCCCGCTAACTATTTGATATAAAGAACGAATAACTTATTTTCCTATTATAGCCAAGTTTTGGGAAGATAATTAACAAGTAAAATTTCATTGCATTTTTAACATTAGAAAGAGAGTGATTGAAAAATGGCGTATACAGAAGATCAAATTAAAGATATCCAGGAGCGTATTTTTCAAGCTCTTGAAGATGTGATTGACCCTGAACTAGGGATAGATATTATCAATCTAGGACTAGTTTATGAAATTCGTTTTATTGATGGCAAAGCTGAAATTGATATGACTTTGACCACAATGGGCTGTCCCTTAGCTGATTTGATTACAGATCAAATACATGATGTTTTAAAAGATGTCCCAGAAGTGACTGAAGTGGATGTGAGACTTGTCTGGTCACCGGCTTGGACTGTTCAAAAAATGAGTCGTTATGCTCGTATTGCATTAGGAATTAAGTAATATAAATATGTGATGGTTTCGAACAATCGAAACCATTTTTTAAAGAATGTTTGTTGTTTTTGAATAAAATATTACAAATTCTACTTGTCAAAGGACCATTTCCGTGTTACAATAAACAGGCCTAGGAAAAGTAGCGATACCTATTCTAGCAAATATCAGACCTATATGGGACAGAAAATTGTCATAACCAAAGCCTACGGACAGGCGGGTCGAATGCCGAAGCGTGGCGAAAGCCACATTATTGATTGAGTTAAAAGCTCAAATTTTATAAGTTGATTTTAGGATTTACCCTAATTCTTACATCAAATTTTAGTGTGGTGAAAGCACACGTCATCTTGTGAAACGGTCAATAAAGTACGTATATATTTGCACTGGAGAGTAGGAAACGGTAGGCACATAAACTCAAGAGAAGAATAAAAAACGTCAATAACGATTGTAGAGCAGGATTTTACCCTGCTCTTTTTACATGTTTAAAAAGGGCAAAGATAAGATGTTGTACTATAAGTAAAAGCAAAGGAGTTTTTCTACATGAAAAATCAACACCAGGCCCCTATTTATGAGGGATTGGTTAAATTAAGACGCAAACGGATAGTTCCTTTTGATGTTCCGGGTCATAAACGGGGACGCGGAAATGCAGAGCTTGTTGAGCTTCTAGGTGAAAAGTGTGTTAGCATTGATGTCAATTCCATGAAACCCTTAGATAATTTAGGGCATCCTGTTTCGATCATTCGTGAAGCAGAAGAATTGGCAGCAGAAGCTTTTGGGGCCAGTCATGCTTTTCTTATGGTTGGAGGAACTACGTCTTCTGTCCAGACCATGATTTTAGCAACATGTAAGGCAGGGGATAAAATTATCCTTCCTCGAAATGTTCATAAATCTGCCTTGAATGCCTTGGTTTTATGTGGGGCTATTCCTGTTTATGTTGATATGACCGTTCAGCCAAGGATTGGAATTGCTCTTGGACTGGAGAACGACGCTTTTGCACGGGCGATTGTTGAGCATCCAGATGCAGTTGCAGTTTTGATAAATAATCCAACTTATTATGGTATTTGTTCGGATGTTAAAACTCTCACTGAGATGGCCCATAAAGCTGGTATGAAAGTTCTAGTAGATGAGGCTCATGGGGCTCACTTGCATTTTTCTGATCAACTTCCTTTATCCGCTATGGATGCTGGTGCCGATATGGCCGCTGTTTCCATGCATAAATCAGGTGGTAGTTTGACACAGAGTTCCCTTTTGTTGGTAGGTTCTGAAATGAATGTTGAATATGTTCGTCAAATTATCAACTTAACTCAGTCTACCTCAGCATCTTACTTACTCTTGTCTAGCTTAGATATTTCAAGGAGAAATCTAGCTCTCCGTGGGAAAGAGTCTTTTGAAAAAGTCATTGAAATGGCTGAATATGCCCGTAGAGAAATCAATGAAATTGGTGGTTATTATGCCTATTCAAAAGAATTGATTGATGGACAGTCTGTGTATGATTTTGATGTGACGAAACTTTCTATTTACACACAAGGCATTGGCTTAACTGGTATCGAAGTCTACGATCTTCTGCGAGATGAATACGATATTCAGATTGAATTTGGTGATATTGGAAATATCTTGGCATATATTTCAATTGGTGACCGTTTGCAAGATATTGAGCGGTTGGTGGGTGCTTTAGCGGATATTAAGCGCTTGTATTCACGTGATGGTTCTGATTTAATTTCAGGGGAATACATCCAGCCTCAATTGGTCTTATCCCCTCAGCAAGCATTTTATGCAGAACGTGACAGTCTCTCGCTACAAGATGCTGTTGGACAGGTTTGTGGGGAATTTGTTATGTGCTACCCGCCTGGCATTCCGCTTTTGGCACCAGGTGAACGAGTGACCCAAGAAATTGTAGATTATATTATTTTTGCCAAGGAACGTGGCTGTTCTGTTCAAGGAACAGAGGATCCAGATGTTAATTTTATCAATGTTATTAAGGAGAAATAGGCATGGAAATGTGGTTTTCAGAAGTTCAAACACCTGATGTAAAATTGTCCATTCGCACCAGTCAACAACTTTATGCTGGAAAAAGCGAATACCAAGATATAGCTGTGTTGGACTCGCCAGCCTTTGGAAAAATATTAACCCTTAATGGTCGTGTTTTATTCTCGGATGCAGATGACTTTGTCTACAATGAGATGGCAGTACATGTACCAATGGCAGTTCATCCAAATCCTAAGAAAATCTTGATTTTAGGTGGTGGAGATGGTGGAGTTGCTCAAGTTCTCAGTATGTATCCTGAAATCGAACGCATTGATGTAGTAGAGCCAGATGAGTTGTTGGTTGAAGTGTGTCGTCAGTATTTCCCAGACTATGCATCAGGACTTGAAGATGAGCGTGTAGAGGTTTATTTGCAGGACAGCCTGCGGTTCTTGCGCAATTGTGAAAATGAATATGACATTATCATCAATGATGCGACAGATCCATTTGGACACACGGAAGGGTTGTTTACCAAGGAATTTTACGGTAATGCATACAGGGCTTTGAAGGAAGATGGCATTATGGTCTACCAACATGGTTCGCCATTTTATGATGAGGATGAGTCGGCTTTTCGTTCCATGCATCGCAAGGCTAGTCAATCATTTCCAATTAGTCGTGTCTATCAAGCCCATATTCCAACTTCAGCTGCAGGTTATTGGTTATTTGGATTTGCTTCTAAAAAATACCATCCAATTGAAGATTATGATAAGGAAAAATGGAAAGCGCGCGAGCTTTTTACAGAATATTATACAGCTAACCTTCATGTGGGAGCATTTCTCTTGCCCCGCTATGTAGAAGACATTTTAGAAGAGGAGGAGAAAAGAAAATGAGTCGTTTATTAGTCATTGGTTGCGGTGGCGTAGCCCAGGTTGCCATCAGCAAGGTGTGTCAGGCAGAAGATACTTTCAAGGAGGTCATGATTGCCAGCCGTACCAAGTCCAAGTGTGATGATTTGAAGGCTGCCTTAGAAGGAAAAACTTCGGTAAAAATCGAAACTGCACAAGTGGATGCGGACAAGGTAGAAGAAGTGATTGCCTTGATTGAAAGCTACCAGCCAAAAGCTGTTTTAAACGTTGCCCTCCCATATCAAGATTTGACCATTATGGACGCTTGTTTGGCGACTGGTGTGGACTACATTGATACAGCCAATTATGAAAGTGAAGATACTGAAAATCCTGAATGGCGTGCTATTTACGAAAAACGTTGTGAAGAAGAAGGATTTACAGCCTACTTTGATTACTCATGGCAGTGGGATTATAAGGAGCGTTTTGAAAAAGCAGGGCTGACAGCGCTTTTGGGATCCGGGTTTGATCCAGGTGTGACCAGTGTATTTTCTGCTTACGCATTGAAACACTATTTCGATGAAATCCACTATATAGATATCTTAGATTGTAATGGGGGAGACCATGGTTATCCATTTGCGACCAACTTTAACCCTGAAATCAACTTGCGTGAGGTTTCAGCACCAGGTTCCTACTGGGAAAATGGCAAATGGGTGGAAGTTGAAGCCATGTCTATCAAGCGAGAATATGATTTCCCAGAAGTGGGTCAGAAAGACATGTATCTTCTCCACCATGAAGAAATTGAATCCCTAGCTAAAAACATTCCAGGTGTGAAGCGGATTCGCTTCTTTATGACTTTCGGTCAATCCTACTTGACTCATATGAAATGCTTGGAAAATGTTGGTCTCTTGCGGACTGACCCAATCAACTTTAATGGACAAGAAGTAGTGCCTATCCAATTCCTCAAAGCCCTCTTGCCTGATCCAGCCAGCCTTGGTCCACGTACTGTTGGGAAAACCAACATCGGCTGTATTTTCACAGGGGTCAAAGACGGTGTGGAGAAGACCATCTACATCTACAACGTATGTGACCACCAAGAGTGCTATAAGGAAGTGGGTTCACAGGCTATTTCTTACACAACTGGTGTTCCCGCTATGATTGGAACCAAGCTTGTCATGGACGGAACTTGGAAAAAACCAGGTGTATACAACTTGGAAGAATTGGATCCAGATCCATTCATGGACTTGCTCAATCAATACGGATTGCCTTGGCAAGTAGTAGAAAATCCAGTTTTGGTGGACTAGATGAGAATTGATCAAGTCCCAACACCAGCTTATGTCATTGATGAAGCTAAGCTGGTCAACAATTTAGAAATTCTCAAGTCGGTCCAAGAGCGAACAGGCTGTAAGGTCCTTTTGGCCCAAAAAGCCTTCTCCATGTATGCCACCTATCCGCTCATCAGCCAATACCTAGCTGGAACAACTGCATCAGGCCTCTATGAAGCCAAGCTGGGTCGTGAGGAGTTTGGGGGCGAAGTCCATGTCTTTGCTCCAGCCTTCAAGGATGCGGATTTGGAGGAGATTTTGGAGATTGCGGACCATATCGTCTTTAACTCAGAGCGCCAACTCCGCAAGCACGTGGACAAATGCCGAGCAGTTGGAGTCAGTGTTGGCCTGCGTATTAATCCAGAGTGCTCCACCCAAGGTGACCATGCCCTCTATGATCCCTGCGCAGCAGGTTCTCGCTTCGGTGTTCGTATTGACCAGTTTTCAGAAGACCTGCTGGACTTGGTGGATGGTCTGCATTTCCATACACTCTGTGAGCAAAATTCGGATGATTTGAAAACGACCTTGGATGCTGTTGAGGCCAAATTCGGTCCTTATCTACACCGTATTAAATGGCTCAATATGGGCGGAGGCCATCATGTGACCAGAGAAGATTATGATCTGGACTTGCTGATTTCCTCTATCCAGCACATGCAGGAAACCTATGGATTAGAAGTCTACATTGAGCCTGGTGAAGCCATTGCCCTCAATGCGGGTTATTTGGTGACAGAAGTTTTAGATATCTTTGAAAATGGTATTGAAACGCTAGTGTTAGACGCATCAGCCACCTGCCATATGCCTGATGTCTTGGAAATGCCCTATCGCCCACCGCTTCGTCATGGCTTTGAGGCAGGTGAAAAGGCCTATACATACAGACTATCTTCCAATACCTGTCTGACGGGCGACATCATTGGCGATTATTCCTTTGAAAAACCTGTGGAGATTGGCGACAAGCTCTACTTTGAAGATATGGCTATTTATTCCTTTGTAAAAAACAATACCTTCAATGGCATTGGTCTGCCAAGTCTGGTCTTGATGGACAAGACTGGTGACTGCCGAATTGTTAAGAGTTTTGGATATGAAGATTTCAAAGGGAGGTTGTCATGATAGAAAGTCCAAAAGCGGCTGGCTACCGCATGCCTGCTGAGTATGAGCCCCATCATGGTACCCTCATGGTGTGGCCGACTCGCCCAGGATCCTGGCCCTTTGATGGTCAGGGGGCGAAAAAAGCCTTTAGCCAGGTCATTAAAACCATTGCTGAAAGCGAGCAGGTCTATCTCTTGGTGGATGAGGCACACCGTGAGGAGGCTCAATCCATGTTGGGGGCTGACATCACCTACCTGGACATCCCCACCAACGATGCTTGGGCGCGTGACACAGGTCCGACGGTTTTGGTCCGTGAAAATGGCAGAGCCTTGTCTGTCGATTGGGCCTTTAACGCTTGGGGCGGAAACTATGATGGTCTTTATCAGGACTATGAGTCAGATGATCAGGTGGCTAGTCGATTTAGTCAAGCCATCGGTCTGCCAGTCCACGATGCCCACCCCTTTGTCCTAGAAGGCGGAGCCATCCATAGCGACGGTGAGGGAACCATCTTGGTGACAGAATCCTGTTTACTGAGCCCAGGCCGCAATCCTCATCTAACCAAGGACCAGATTGAGCAGGTGCTTCTAGATAGTCTAGGTGCTGAAAAGGTTCTCTGGCTTCCATACGGAATTTTCAATGATGAAACCAATGAACATGTGGACAATGTTGCGGCCTTTGTTGGTCCAGCTGAGATAGTTTTAGCCTGGACAGATGATGAGGCAGACCCCCAATATGCCATGTCCAAGGCTGATTTGGACTACTTGGAAGAGCAAGTAGATGCTAAGGGCAGAAAGTTTACCGTACATAAACTGCCTATTCCAAAACATCCTATTCTAGTAACAGAAGAGGATTTGCCAGGCTATGTCTATGAAGAAGGGGAAGAAGAACGGACTGCTGGCGAACGCTTGGCAGCTTCCTATGTGAATTTTTACGTCAGCAACGGTGCGGTATTAGTGCCCCAGTTTGATGATGAGCATGACGCTCATGCACTGCATCTCCTAGCGCAGCTTTTTCCAACCAGAAAAGTCGTTGGCATACCAGCCCGCGACATCCTGCTCGGAGGTGGAAATATTCACTGTATCACCCAGCAAATCCCACTTTATGGTGCTAAATGTCCCTGATACGGCGTCGTTGAATTGCCCATCATGAATTTATGAAAAGGATCAAAAAAATGAGAAATGTTACTGTTGCTGCTGTTCAAATGCAATGCAGTCATATTTTAGCTGAAAATCTGGCGACTGCAGAGCGTTTGGTCAGACAGGCTGCTGGTCAGGGAGCGCAGATTATTCTCCTGCCTGAACTCTTTGAGCGTCCTTATTTTTGTCAAGAACGCCAATATGACTATTATAGCTACGCTAAATCTGTAGAGGAAAATGATGCTGTTCAGCACTTTATTCCCATTGCCAAAGAATTACAGGTGGTTATACCCATTTCTTTTTATGAAAAAGATGGAAATAGCCTCTATAATTCCATTGCGGTTATTGATGCGGATGGTAGTGTTTTGGGAGTTTACCGTAAGACTCATATTCCTGACGACCATTATTATCAGGAGAAGTTTTACTTCACACCGGGAAATACTGGGTTTAAGGTCTGGGAAACTCGCTATGCCAAGATTGGTATTGGCATCTGTTGGGACCAATGGTTTCCAGAAACTGCTCGCTGTTTGGCTCTAAATGGGGCAGAATTGCTTTTTTACCCAACAGCTATCGGCTCAGAGCCGATTTTGGATACAGATAGCCAAGGACATTGGCAACGGACCATGCAAGGGCATGCTGCGGCCAATATCACGCCGGTCATTGCGGCCAACCGTATCGGCTTGGAGCAAGTCCAGCCATCTGCGGAAAATGGCGGCCAGTCATCCAGCCTGCAATTTTACGGTTCCTCCTTTATGACGGATGAAACTGGTGAGCTCTTGACCAAGGCTGGCCGAGATGAAGAAGCAGTCTTGCTGGCCACTTATGATTTGGACAAGGGAGCGCGTGAGCGCCTGGACTGGGGACTCTTTAGAGACCGCCGACCACACATGTATCAAAAGATTGTGGAATAAGAAGAAAAAGCCCTTATGAAGCGTAGTATCTCATAACTTACGAAAAGGGTGTGTATTACCAGACAGACTTTCCTGTCTGGTTTTTTTGTGATAAAATATGGATAGCTAACTGATACAGAATCCTAATGAGGAGGCGACTATGGACCAAAAAGTAAAAAATCTGCTGGATGACTGGGAAATTGACAATCCCGCCTTGTATGAAATCGCGAGTAGTGTGCGCACGAAAATATTGCAAATAGCCGATACAGTAGACGAGGAAGTGAAATATGGCGGTATTCTATTTGCCGCACCTGTACCCTTTTGTGGCATTTTTGTTTATAAACAGCATGTATCTGTTGAATTTAGTCATGGCGCAAAGATAGAAGACCCATACGGTTTATTAGAAGGCAAAGGCAAAGGCCGTCGTCATGTCAAATTACATACGCTTGAAGACCTAGAAAAAAAGTATTTGACGGATTACTTACGATTGGCGAAAAAGGTAGCAGAATAAGATGCCAGTCTTCTAACTCAGTTTCCTGAATCAGCCATCACAGCCAAAGTTGTTGCCCTATCGGATAGGGTAGCCCAACTATTTTCAGACAGGAAAAAGTAAGTCAGGCGGACTGACTCGTAAAAAAGTAAAAGCCCTCGTGAAAGGGCTTTTACTTTTTCCTAAAATGCAATCAGTTTATTGCCGCTTTTGACGCGGCTGATGGCCATGGCGATGACAAAGTAGAAGAGGGCAAAGAGGAGGAGGATGCCAATAGTCGGCAAGTAACTGGCAAGGCTGCTATCCATGGTCTGGTTGCTTTTGACTACATAGTAGACGGGGAAAAGTTTGGCAAAATTGAGAACGGGGTCCGATAGAACTTCTAAGGGAACAAAGACTCCCGATGTGAAGGAGAGGCCAAGTCCGAGGACAGTGGACAAACCTGAGTAGAGGAAGCGGTTATTGCCAATGATGACAGACGCCAGAAAGGCCATGGACAGGGCAGCAGCTGCAAAGGCTAGAGATACCAGCACATATTTGAGAAAAATGGGCTGGGTGACAAGGCCTGGCCTGAAGACCAAGGCACCGAGGATAAAGAGGGCTGTGATAAAGAAGGCCACAAAGCCACAGGCCATTAACTTGGACTTGTTGATAGATACGAGGCTGGTGGATGAAATCAACTGCCGTTGCAGGACCTTTGTTTCCTGAAAGTTGGACAAGAGCAGGCCGAAGAGACCGATAAAGATGGCAATCAGGGCATAGGTCATAAAGTTAAAGTAGAAGCTGGCCCATATGCTGGCTTCGGTTTGTTTGTTTGATTCCTGACCTTGCAAGAGGGTTACTTTGGCTTCCTTGGAAAAAGCTTGATTGAGGGCTTCAAAGTCAGTCTGACCAGCGGTCAGTACCGCATTGGCAAAGGTGAAGTAGCCATTGGTCATGGAATGAACCAGACTGGAACTATTGCTATTATTGGTGATGATTTGGACAGGGGAAGTCTTCTTCAAAATACCTTCTTCCAAATTTTCAGGCAGGACAATGATACCATCCATTTCCCCGATAAAAATGCGTTCCCGCAATTCTTCAACAGGCTTGCTAGACAATTCGACATCGTGGTTTTCTTCCAAGTAGTCTTGGAAGGCATCGCCTAGTTTGCTGTCTTCCTGCCGAACCAGAACCAGATCTAGACGGGTGTTTGAAAAATCTCCTCTTTCCTGAGGGTCTAGTCCCTGGTTGACTGCCGAAAGGATAAAGAAGATAAGGGCATAGGTGAAAATGTGCCATTTCATCCGCCAAATACTGGTCATCAAGTATTTAAAGACTGTCATAGCGATTCCTCCTCAACAATAGGGTGGCCAAAGCAAGGGCCAAGAGGGCATAGACTCCCAGAACGCTGGTTGCAAAAACTAGGTTGTCTCGATTTGCCAGATTGTTTACCTGATAGAGGGTATCCGTTAGAATGGACATGGGATTGTATTTGGCAAAGAGTGGAGCAACTTTGTAGATGAGGAAGCGAATATTCAAGGACATCATACCCGCCGCAAAGGCTAGGAAATTGGTCAAGAGGACAGCAATCATGGTTTTGGTTGCTTCCTTGAGTTTCTCAACAGCACCCAAAGCATATCCCAGAGCTGTACCGCAGAGATTGCCCATGAAAACTAAGAGTAGGCTTTCTAGCGGCTGCAAGAAGACTTGAACCTTCAAGATGTAGACCACATAGGCATACAAGAGCAGATTGGCTATCATAGTCAGGCTCATGGTGACGAAAAAGGATGACAGGATGAAGGTTGACTTTTTAAAGGGGGAGGACGTCAGGCGGGCACCCAGTGTAGATAAATTAGGCTGGATAATGATGCAGCTGGAAATGGCTCCAAACATGGAATAGAAGCAGGCCATGGCAAAGAGGGAGTAGAAGTAAACCGCCATGGGATTCGTTTTTTGCTCCTCTTGCCGGACAGGGGAGTTTGAAAAATCAAGATAGTTAGCATCCTCTCCCAAAAGCATGATTTGTTCCATTTGGCTGAGGATGGAACGGATAATGGAGGGCTTGACACCGCTCAGGCTAGTCACCACCATCTCAGAGTCCTTGTTAACATAGGCTTCGACCTTTTTAGCTCCCAGCAAGTCTATACCTTCCTCATCATTTTCAACAAGGGTAATGTCAAAGAGTCCTGTTTCAGGAAAGACATAGGCAGCAAAGGATTCTTCTTGTACAGCGACAGGAATGCTTTCCACCTTAAAGGTAAAGACATTGGAGAGAGCTACATGGTAGAAGGTGGCCAGCAGGAGAGGAAAGAGCAGGACCCAGAAGGTAAAACTCTTCTCCCGCAGGGTCGCCTTTGCCAGATAAGTAGCAGATCTTAGAAAATCATTCATCTTAATCACGTAACTCCTTTCCGGTAAAAGATAGGAAGACATCGCTGAGACTTGGCTGCTCACTATACAGTTTTAAGTAGGCCAGCCCATGTTGGTTCAAGAGCTGGGCCAGGGCAACGATGTTGCTTCCTTTTTGGGTAAATTGGAGAGTATAGACTGCCTTATTTTTATCCAGCAGCTGCAGATGAGGCAGACTTTCCATTTTCTTGATGATTGCATCTGAAGCCTCTTCCACCAATTCCAGGTGGATGATTTCCTTGGTGGCAATCATGGATTTGAGTTCTTCTGGGGTACCATCCACCACATTGTGGCCCTTATCCATGATGACAATACGGTCGCATAGCTGATCTGCCTCATCCAGATAATGGGTGGTATAGACAATGGTTGAGCCTTCTTTGTTGAGTCGTTTGATACCTTCCAAGATGAAATTCCGACTTTGGGCATCCACAGCGACAGTTGGCTCATCCAGGAAAATCAATTTGGGTCTGTGGGCGATGCCGCAGGCGATGTTGAGGCGGCGCTTGAGCCCCCCACTCAGTTTATTGGGAAAGAATTTCCGATAATCTTCCAAGCCAACAAAGGAAATGGCTTCTTCGACCAAATTTTTCCGTCTCTGCTTGTCTTTGATATAGAGACCGCAGAAGAAGTCGATGTTTTCATAGACCGTCAGCTGTTCAAAGTAGGCCAACTCCTGAGGCACCAAGCCAATGTTTTTCTTGATATGGTAGGCGTTTGGGACCATGGCCTCCCCAAAAACCCGAATATCGCCCTTGTCATAGGTCAAGAGCCCCAGCATACAGTTGATGGCAGTGGTTTTACCACAACCATTTGGACCCAAAAAGCCAAGGATTTCACCTTCTCTGACTTCCAAATTAAAATGATCCAGAGCAAGGAGTTCCTTGTAACGTTTGACCAATTCTTTGATTTCAATGGTTTTCATTTTTCTCCTCCTTTTTAAACAGACATTTCGCCTTTTACAATTCTAGTATAGTCTTTTTGGCAAACAGTCACCAGTGTCCCCAGTCATATCTTGATATGAAAATAGTCATATTTTCCCCTGGAAGACTAGCATTTCTGGCTGAAATACCGTATACTAAAACTAGATTGGATGTTCTTGGTGAAAGGAGAAGGGATGCGTACCATCATTGAAAAAATTCTGTTGAGCACGCTCTCCTATGCAGCCTTGCTTCTGCTGGATAGGGGACAAAATAGTGTGGCTTTCTTGCTCCTATCCCTCATCTTATCTTTCTTGCTGGAGCTGTTCCAGCAAAAAAGGATACAAGTGGGGTTATTACTGACCCATGGCCTGTTGTTTCTGCTGAAGCCAGAAGCCCTCTTTTTCTTTCCCCTCTTTGTTTACTCGGTCGTACAGATTATTCCTAATTGGAGTTGGCTTTGCTTCTTCGTCCTCTTTTTCTTACCGACTCCGCTGACCATTCTCTTTAGCCTCTTAGCGGCCTACTTGGCCTACCAAAGGCTGGCAGATCAGTCTTTTAGGAAGCAAAATCTGCAAATCCAGAATCGGCTGGCCCAGGACAAGATGGCCCTGCGTCGCAAGAAGCAGCAGTTGGAGCAGGATCAGGTCAAGAATCTGGAAATTGCCACCCTGTCTGAGCGCAACCGCATTGCCCATAGCTTACATGACTCCATCGGGCACCTGATCAGCAGCAGTATCTTGCAGCTGGAAGCCCTCCAGATAACCAGTCAGGAAGAGGCCACTCGTAACAGATTGGAAATCTTGTCAGAACACCTACAAACAGGTATGACCGACATCCGCCAGACCCTCCACCAGCTTTACAATGAATCCTTTGACCTCCACCAGCGCCTAGAGGAAAGTTTGGAACCGCTTGGCAATCGGGGATTGACCTTTCATTATAGTGTGGAGTCGCCCTTGCCCCTCTCTGTCAAGCTTGACCTCGTAACCATTGTCAAGGAATTGGTGACCAACTGCTGCAAGCATTCCAACAGCAGCCAGGTAAGGCTGGTCTTGGTGGAGCAACCCAGCTTTTTCAGCCTGACCTACAAGGACAATGGCAGTCTGCTTTCCCAGAGTCAGAAAGGAATCGGGCTTTATTCCATAGAGGAAATCGTCCAAAAATACAAGGGAAATATGACCATAGACCAAGCAGATGGCTATCACCTGCACTTGATTTTTAGAAAGGAGGCCATTGAGCTATGAAAGAACTCGTGATTATCGATGATGATTATTTGGTGGTTCAGGCCTTGGAAACCATTGTCAATTCCAAGGAAAATCTAACTGTCGTGGCAACTGGCCACAGTGGTCAAGATGCCATTGATCTCTATCAGCAGCACCAGCCCGACCTCCTTTTGATGGACATCCGCATGGAGCCCATGTCAGGCATAGAGGCAGCGGCCAGCATACTGGAGGAGCATAAGGAAGCCAAGATTCTCTTTATCACCACCTTTCAGGATGATGACTATATCACAAAGGCCATGGCTTTGGGCTGCCGCGGCTACATTTTAAAACAAAATATCAAGGGCATCGTTCCCGCCATCGAAGCTGTTGACAATGGCCACCTAGTTTTTGATTCTCAAATTATCCAGTCTATCCATCCCAGGAAAGAAGCAGGGGATTTGCAGCACTTGACAGAGCGTGAAAACCAAGTCCTGCGCCTGGTTGCAGATGGTTTCAACAACAAGGAAATCGCAGACCGTCTTTTTCTGAGCGAAGGGACCGTGCGCAACTATGTGTCTGCCCTAATGGACAAATTAGAACTGAGGGATCGGACTCAGCTGGCGGTCTATTATTACAAACACCAGTCATAATGGGACTGCAGTGAGATGTGAAAAGGAGAAAACGATGTCAGAAATCTGGGATGCCTACGATAAGGATCGCAATCTGCTCCTGGGGAAATCCATCAAGCGCGACACTTTTTCCACGGATGATGACTACCATCTGGTTGTCGAAGTTCTTCTCCTTCACGAAGAAGACAATAGCGTCCTCTTTATGAAGAGGAGTCCAGAAAAACCATCCTTTCCTGACTATTATGAAGCAACCGCAGGCGGATCCGCCTTACAGGGCGAAAGCTCTGAGCAGGCCGTCCGCCGTGAATTGCTTGAAGAAACAGGTTTGACAGTTAGTCGCTTACAGCTTTTCTACCAGACCACCGAAGACAAGTACCATATGCACTTTGACAAATATATCGGTTGGACCAAGGAAAGCAAGGAGGCTATTTCTTATCAGGAAGGAGAGACAGTTGGCCACGTCTGGGTCAAACCCCGGGATTTGAAAACTTTTCTAAAAAAAGAAAAGATAGTTCCTTCGCAGATTGAGGAACTAAAGATTCTTTTTAATCTGGATGCCATACAGAAAAAGCGATAAACTCTAAGAAAAGTTTATCGCTTTATTTATGTTAAAAAAGGAAAGAAATCCATTATTTATTGAAAAATTGTTGAATCAACTGACCACCGTAAATCCAAAAATAGCTGTATGCAATGATAGAAAATGGTCGACAGATTAGG
>OCTV010000109.1_pt1 | contig 31821 bp, 23 predicted proteins | sample 1539101 | NCBI WGS metagenome assembly OCTV01 (sample SAMEA3991422, study PRJEB22521) | metagenome | biome: anthropogenic terrestrial biome; feature: sewage plant; material: sludge | place: Sweden | collected 2012-09-26 | reverse complement strand
ATATTGTTCATTTTGATAAAAATCAATGCCTTTTTGACAATATTTTATATTGCGTATTGTAATTTACTTTGTATTTTTGCAACCGATTAAAAACTCTATTAACTAATAACTAATAACAAAATGACCTTAAACAATTTGAGGCGAATAATGGGATTGGTATCAATCCTGTTATTAACTATGACTGCACATGCAGCAACGATTACGGCGACATGGGATTTCGCCAATGTTAATCCATCTTCTTTATCGGGCGTATCCATTGAGGGTACTCAGGCCCATGTCACTTCCACGGTGTCTGATGTGTCGATGTATGTCATCGCAAAGTATGGAAAATTCGCACAGCGGACCAGCGATGCGCAGTTGAATGCCAAAACAGCCCTCCGCATTCCTGTGACATCTAATAGTGATGTGGTTACGGTAACATCTGATACAGGGTACCACAACTATACCGTAGGCGGTGTCGCTGCTACGGCTGATGTAACAGCACATACAGCCACATCAGCGGAGGTGACGGCAGGTTATGTCGTGATTTACGCAACTGCTAGCTCATATCTGCAGAAGATTACTGTAAAGCAAAACAATTATACAGCTACATCTTCTTCAAGTTCTGCAAGTTCTTCAACATCAACTACTGTAGTAAGCCAAAATTATTATAAGGTGACCGCAGGAAGTGTAAGTAGTCTTCTGGCAGCCATTACAAAAGCCAACAGCACCAATACATCTGCAAGTTCAGCTCGTTATTATATTTTTGTGCCAGACGGTACCTACAATTTAGGGACTACCTGCCTTACTACAGTGTCTGGATACAATATCTCTATCGTAGGTCAGAGTATGAGTGGTACAATCATTAAGAATGCTCCTACGGTAGCCAACGAGGGTATAGGGAAGACAGCCACACTTCTGATTACAGGTCAGAATGTATATATACAAGACCTCACATTACAGAATGCCCTTGATTACTATAATGCCGGTTCTGCTGGACGAGCAGTAGCTTTGCAGGACAAGGGATGTTATACGATTTGTAAGAATGTGGCTCTGAAATCTTATCAGGATACTTATTACTCAAACAATGCATCCGGCAAGTTCTATTTCGAAAATAGTAATATTCACGGATGTGTCGATTTCATTTGTGGTGGTGGTGATGTATTCTTCAATGGTTGCACTCTTACAGTAGAGAAGCGCACGAGCGACGGTTCGGGTGCCGCCTGCATCACAGCTCCTTATACACAAAGTACGTGGGGATATGTGTTTAGCGGTTGTACGATATCCAATGAAGCTGCTTCGTATAGTCTGGGTAGAGCATGGGGAGGAACTCCGCGCTGCGCCTATCTTAATACAATATTGAGTGCACCGACGAAAATTGCCTCAACCCGTTATACAACGGCTGGAATGAATGTCATCGCAGATAAATTCGTGGAATATAACTCATTGAATACAAGCGGCAGTGTGGTTTCGCCCTCAAGTAACAAACTGACGTTCACTTATGGCTCTACCAGCAAGACGGTGGAAACAATACTGACATCTACTCAGGCTGCTGCCTATGCGCTGAACAAGGTATTCACGTCATGGAGTCCTTCTAGTCTTGCCGCGCAGGTGAAGATGGGTACTCTCTCTCAGAGTAATGGTACCATCACATGGAGTGCTGTCTCAGGTGCCAGCTCTTATGCCGTATTCAAAGATGGCAGTCTGGTGTCCATCCTCGGCAGTTCTACTAAGACTTATACTGCTACGGCAACAGGCACTTATACAGTACGTGCATCCAATGCTATGGGCGGATTCGGCACAGCTGCTTCTGTTACAGTAACGTCTATCAGCAGTTCGTCGTCGTCTTCAACTTCTTCCAATCTGTCACCTTACGATAAGAATGCTCCTATCGGCTGGGCAAGTGTAGACGGATCTACCACAGGCGGAAATAACAAGAATGCTGTGACGGTATCTACACTGGCTGATTTGACCGATGCGCTGAGCGGTACCGACCAAGCCACTATCTATGTGAAGGGTACTATCAATTTCACAGGAAAGGTATCCATCAAAGATGTGCAGAACAAGAGTATCTACGGTCTTCCTGGTTCTGTGCTTCAGAATTCTACACATACGGCAACGGTGAGTAAAACGGGAATTCTTTCTTTCAGCAACTGCAAAAATATTATTATGCGTAATTTGACGTTTAAGGCTGCAGGCGCTTATGATATAGACGGCAATGACAACCTGACGCTGACCAATTGCGACTATATGTGGGTAGACCATTGCGACTTTCAAGATGGCGTGGATGGAAATTTCGATTGCAATAACGGGTCTAATCACGTCAGTGTGACATGGTGCCGTTTCCATTATCTCATTTCCCCGTGGGCAGGTGGTTCAGGTGGTAGCGATGACCATCGTTTCAGTGACCTGTGGGGTGGCAGCGACAAATCAACAGTGGACAACGGTAAACTAAACACGACATTCGCCAATTGCTGGTGGGATGAGGGTTGCCGCGAACGTATGCCGAGAGTTCGCTTTGGAAAAGTGCATATTGTCAACTGTCTCTATTCCAGTTCTGTGGCAAACTATTGTGTCGGTGCTGGTTATCAGTCGAACATCTATGTGGAGAACACTGCTTTTACAAGTACAAAGACTCAGAAGACGCCATGGACCATTTCTGCAACATCATCTGGTTATAAAAATTATAATATCACTTTTAAGGGGTGTCAGGGCGTAACTGATTTGCAGAGCCGTTCGGGCAGCAACGCATATTATACACCTTCTACGTATTATACAATTACGGCCATGAGCGCCAGTCTAGTTGAATCGGTACTTACAAATACTGAGAATGGTGCAGGTGCTACACTGAATATTACTGCAAATAGTGGCATTTTGACGGCCAAGAGGGCTGTGGACAGCAGTACGACGGGTATTGAAAGTGCTGATGACACTGCATCGTCGGATGTTGTAAACACAGAGATATATTCCATGTCGGGTGAAAAGGCTAACTGTCTTTCTGTGGGATTGAATATAGTGAAGACAATATATGCCAATGGATCCATCAAGGTGACAAAGGTTATGGTCAATCATTAAACTTACATGAACACTGCCGCCCGCAAAGGAAATGATTTCCTTGCGGGCGGCAGAAACTGTTACGCTTGCCGTATTTGCCTATTGTATCTTTGCGGTGTCTCTTACATGGCAATGATATAACTCTTGGTATAGAAAAGGCGGTCAGGATTCCCCCGTGCAACGGAAATTTAAGTCTTTTCTATTTTGATGTAATTCATAAGGCAGATAGAAGACAACATGATAATAATACCTGTACATTGAAGCGCACTAATGTGCTCCCCAAGTATTATTCTCGCACAGAGAATTGCGACAGGCAATTCCACTGTCATCAATATAGAACTGATACCGGCACCTATTTTTGATATACCCGCGGCAAACAAAGCCGTAGGTATGGCAGTACCTACAACGGCAAGAAATAACGCCCAAAGCATAAACTCATTATCAAAATAGCAGAACGACAACACCTGACCTGTATTAATGGAAAAGATACAGACAGATGAACCTGCCATAATTGTCATACTCTTGGTTTGCCAACGTACGTTTTTACCAGTTCTTCCGTTTGCGACGATATACACAGCATAAGTCAGCGACGAGAATAACGCAAGGGCAACACCCCTGATGGAAATGGTAAAAGTATTCATCTCAAAAAGTTTACCTGCCAAGACCGTTCCTATCAATATACATGTGACAGTTATCATTTCCAACCTTGTCGGTCTTCGTCTAAAGACGAGCCATTCTATTAATATGCTCAACCATGTAAACTGCATAAGAATGATGATAGCAAGTGAGGCGGGTATATAACTGACAGATTCGTAATAGAGAAAATTGGTGAGACCGATAGCGCCACCAGTCATCATAAGTGATATGAAATCGGCAGCTTTTATACATACATGATTCTTATCTCTCGTGAACAAGGAACATAAGAACAAGATGATAACGGCAAGAAACGCCTGCCAAAAAGAAAGTTCTGCGGCATGATAACCTCTGGAATATGCTATTTTGACAAAAGATGACATTGTACCGTACATGGTTCCGCCTAACAGAACCATAAAAATATATTTAAGATTTTTCATTTTCAAAGTTGTTTATTTGTTACTAAAAAAGCCATATAGTTAAGGCTGAACAACTTTGAATGTGTTTAGACACAATCCACCTTTACTCTGCATCTACAAGATCGCAGAGTCGCAAATTTTTATTCCCGTTGTTCAACCGTTAGGCTACAACAGGAGGATTATTTGTGGTGAAGTGGTTGTTATAATACATCGTATATAATTTTAAAATCAGGTGCAAAGATAACTAAAATAATATATAAAGCGAATATGTATTCTCAATTATTTTATTTACTTTTGCATCACAAATAAAATAAAAGAATATGGTTTCATTCGAAAGCGATTACAATAATGGTGTACAACCAGAGATTCTGAAAAGACTGGTAGAGACGAACAATGAGAAGACTAGCGGTTACGGTTTTGACACTTACTGCCTACAGGCAAAGGAGAAGATAAAGGAGGCTTGCCATCTGGAAACCGCTGATATCTATTTTCTGATCGGCGGTACGCAGACCAATACGACGGTGATAGATTCTCTGACACAAGGCTGCGAAGGTGTGCTCGCCGCCAACACCAGTCATATCAACGTTCATGAATCGGGGGCCGTGGAATCGTTCGGTCATAAGGTTATCGTGATTGACAGTAAAGACAGTAAACTGTCTGCCGAGACGATAGACGAATATATGGCTGCCTTTCTGGCTGATGAAACATATCCGCATAGGGTTCAACCGGGAATGGTCTATATCACTTTCCCTACCGAACTGGGGGCGCTTTATACCAAACAGGAAATAGAGGATATATATCAGGTATGCCTGAAGTACGAACTGTATCTCTTCATAGACGGTGCCCGTCTGGGATACGGACTGATGTCGTACAGCAATGATGTGAGTCTGCCTTTTCTTGCCAGTCATTGCGATGTGTTCTATATCGGTGGCACAAAGGTGGGCGCCATGTTCGGCGAGGCGGTCGTCTTCACCAACACCCGCGCACCGAAGTATATCTTTACCAATATCAAGCGTCATGGTGCCCTCTTGGCCAAAGGACGTATGCTCGGTATTCAGTTTGACACTCTTTTCACCGATGATTTGTATTTCAGGATATCGCGTCATGCCATCGACATGGCGGATAAATTGAAGAAGGTATTCACCAGCCACCATATCGGGATGGGTATCGACTCGCCCACCAATCAGCAGTTTGTCATCCTGTCTCCCCGACAGAAAGAGCAACTGATGAAAATGATTGCTTTCGAGGTATGGGAACCGCTTGACGAGAAACGCATCTTATGCCGGTTCGTCACCAGTTGGGCCACGACCGATGATGATATCAAAGCATTGGATGTGGCATTAGATAAGATTTAATAATCGTATAGAAATACTTCTTTTCGGTTTCTTGTAACATTATGCAAAGTTATTGATACAAAACTTCGGATGGTGTAATAGGTTTTTTGCTATTTTTGCAGCACAATAAATAACCTATCACTAAAAACACAATGAAGAGTATCAAAACTTTATTATTATCAATGATCATTGCATGTCCGGTACTGACGGCAGGAGCCAGTATGCCGGACACTTCGCAGAAAACATTCGCTCCTTGGACGAAAGGTGCATTACAAACCAACCGCTATCGTAATCTCTTGGTAGAGATGGGATATAGTGAGAAACAAGTCGATGCGAAACTGAAAGAAGTGTTCAATGATGTATTCTACGGCCCCAACAAGGTGTATTTCGAAGTTGGCGACAGTCTGGGATATATCACCGACATCAAAAACCATGACGTGCGTACGGAGGGTATGTCGTATGGTATGATGATTGCGGTACAGATGAACAGGAAGGATATATTCGACCGCATCTGGCGCTGGAGCAAGAAGTATATGCAGCACCAGGACGGACCGCTTGAGGGATACTTCGCATGGAGCTGTAAGACAGATGGCACCCGTAATGCGGAAGGTCCCGCTTCTGACGGTGAACTGTATTATATCACCTCTCTTATCTTCGCAGCCAACCGATGGGGAAACGATACGGGTATCAATTACCGCAAAGAGGCGCAGCGCATCCTGTCGAGTTCGTTCTCGAAAGACGGCGGAAGCGACGTGACATCCATATTCAACAAGAACAATTACCTGATTACATTCACACCTGATAAGTTTGGTAGCAAATTCACTGACCCTTCTTATCATATACCTGCTTTCTACGAAATATTCAGTCGCTGGGCATACGACGGACGGTCTGACTACTGGCAGAAGGCGGCAGTGGCCTCGCGCGAATATCTGCATAAGGTGATAGACGAGAAGACCGGTCTCAATCCGGATATCAGCAACTATGACGGCACGACACTGAAATTCAGGGGCTTCGAAATGAAGACCTTCAGATACGACTCATGGCGTGTACCTGCCAATATAGCTCTCGACTATGAGTGGTCGTGCGCTGACCGCGAATGGCAACAGAAATATGGTGAAAAGATACAAAACTTCTTCTATTCGAAGGGGCTCGATAAATTTGTAGACCAATACAATATTGACGGTTCGCTGCCTACGGAAAAGGAGATATTGGCTGCGGGCGATTATCCGAAGGCTCTCAGGCATTCTATCGGACTGCTTGCCACCACTTCGGCTGCTTCACTGATGTGCAGTCATCCTATCAGCAAGGAGTTTGTCGACGCTTTCTGGAACGCCAAACATGAGAAATCGCCCGACGGTTACTTTGACGCTTATTACGACGGACTGCTGAGGTTGTTTGCTTTTATGCAACTGAGTGGCAACTATCGTGTCATTCCTCCTGAAACGGAAGGGAAAGCCCCTACCCTCGACCAATACTTTACTGCGGCTACAAACAAGTCGGTGGCACCGGATGATAACGGATTCGTACGCAGATGGCTGTTGCTTGAACCAATCAATAAACCGAATCGCGGAAACAGCGGATTTACTGATACTTACCTGCGTGATGCTTTCGGTCAACAGTATTTCAAAAACCAGATGACCATCATTCCTAAAGACGGCAGTAGTGTAAAGGCTGGCGAACAGAAACTGACATGGCATGCTCTCGACAGCAAACACTTTAATGTGAAACTGTTCCGCTTTGCCGACGGATTCAAAAAACAGGTGTATGGTGTACTCTTCTGGGGCGTAACCTATATAGACTGTGCCGAAGATATACCTAACGTGCGACTGGCAGCCGGTTCTAATTCATCATCTATGTGGTGGCTCAACGGTAAGGAAGTGTTACTGCTGTCGGGTGACCGCCGTATGGTGAAGGACGACGGAGTGTCTACGCGCATCACACTGCATAAGGGACGGAACATCCTGCGCTGTGCAGTAATCAACGGTCCTGGTCTGAGCGACTTCTGCGCCCGTTTTATAGACGAGAAGGGTGCTCCGGTAAAAAACTATATTATCAATATCAAATAAAAATCTAGATTAAAATGAATAAGTATCTCAATATATTGACGGGCATTTCTGCTATGCTGATGTTATCTCTGTCTGCCAGTGCCCAAATAGGACAACCTTATATACACGACCCTTCTACCATCATGGAATGCGGCGGGAAATACTATACGTATGGAACCGGTGGCGGCGGACTGGTGTCGGATGACGGATGGACATGGAACACGGGGGCTGTACGGCCCGGCGGCGGTGCAGCACCCGACGCTATCAAAATAGGGAACCGCTATCTCATCGTCTACGGCAACTCGGGCGGAGGACTGAACGGTGGACATAATGCCCATATCTTTTCGATGTGGAATAACACGCTCGATTCCAGTGCTCCTGATTTCAAATTCTCAGAACCGGTAGAGGTAGCTGCCTCTGATGGTATGGAGGATAACGACGCCATCGACCCGGGACTGATGCTCGACCCTTCTACAGGTCGCCTGTGGATGTCGTACGGCACATACTTCGGTAATATCCGGGTCGTGGAACTGGATCCGAAAACGGGACAACGTGTAGAAGGTAACAAACCCGTAGATATCGCTATCGACTGTGAGGCTACCGACCTGATCTATCGTGATGGATGGTACTATCTGCTCGGCACACACGGCACTTGCTGTGACGGCGTAAACTCTACCTATAACATCGTGGTAGGACGGTCGCGCAATGTAACGGGTCCTTATCTGGATAATGTGGGCAGGGATATGTTTCATGGTGGTGGCAGAATGGTTATATCTGCCGGCAACCGTGCTGTGGGACCAGGACATTTCGGACGCGAAATCATCGATGAAGGTGTGGAAAGGATGTCATGCCATTATGAAGCTGACTTCAACCGCAGCGGCAGAAGTGTGCTCACTGTTCACCCTTTGCTGTGGAAGAACGGTTGGCCTTATGCAGGTGAACAGTTTAAGGAAGGTACTTATGCTATTATATCCGAGCGTCGCGGTTATGCTCTGGAACTGGCGGTAGACTTTGTACGTATGCAGCAGAAGATGCATAGATTCTGGCAGATAGACCCGAAAGAACCTGTCGAGTCTCTTCCTGAACAGCAGTTGTCGGAGGTGATACAGACATGGCCCAAAGGTAACATCGACGCACGTATAGGTGATTATATGTTCAGACCGAACCAATTATGGACAATCACGGCTGTGCCCGAAGCCGGCGGTTATCTGGGCGCGCCGTATTATAAAATAATCATCAAGGGCACCAACCGTGCACTGACAGCTACTGCCGATGCGGAGGTGTCTACCGTTCCTGAATTTACAGGAGCCGAAGAACAGTTGTGGCGCATAGAACAACTGACGGACGGTACTTACCGTATCATGCCGAAGGTGATACCTGGCAAACAAGGACTGAACACACACTTTGTACTCTATTCTGCTGCCGACAGTACCCCTACGCTCGCGGAATATGATTTCAACTCGGACAATTCAAAATGGAACTTCAAATAAGAAATGAAAAAAACACTGTGTTTCATAATATGCTCGCTGCTTGTTGCTTTATCATTGTCAGCAAAAAGTAAAAAGAGTGCCGTCAGATTCGATACATACGAATATGACCTAGGTCTGATAGATGTAGCAGACGGTACGGTTTGCCACACGTTCACGATGCAGAACACCTCAAATGCTGTCATCAGGATAGCCAGAACGATACCTAGTTGCGAATGTATCAAGGCTTTCTATAAGGACGAGGAGATACAACCGGGCGGAAAGACCAAGGTAATGGTGGCGATGTCGCCCAAAGGCAATGCGGGAAAGACTTATCGAAGTATAGAACTGATAGATAACAATGGCAATACACTGGGATCACTGACGATGAAAGCGAACGTCAGTACGGTGTCCGGTCTACGTCCTGCCAGCGGTCATCGGTATCCATATCAGAACACGAACCTGTCTTACGAGGAAAGGGTTGAGAATCTACTTTCTCTACTGACACCGGAAGAGAAAGTGGGACTGATGATGAACAAATCGGTGTCTGTAGACCGCCTTGGCATTCCGTCGTACAACTGGTGGAGCGAGGCTTGTCATGGTGTACGGCAGGAAGGTTATACCGTATACCCGCAACCGATCGGTATGGCTGCCGCATTCAATCCGAAACAGATGTATGATGTGTTTGCCAGTGTATCCGATGAAGCCCGTGCCAACTGGAACCGTTCCGACCATCATATATTTAATGTGCCGATGGGAGCTACTTATTATCCCGGTAATCCGGAATTGACATTCTGGTGCCCTAACGTGAACATCTTCCGCGACCCTCGCTGGGGACGAGGACAGGAAAGTTGCGGCGAGGACCCTTATCTCAATGCCGTACTGGGTGTACAGACTGTACTGGGTATGCAGGGCAATGACACCAAATACTACAAGACTCACGCCTGTGCCAAACATTATGCCGTGCACAGTGGACCGGAACCGTTGCGCCACTCATTCAATGCCACGGTATCGATGCGCGACCTGTGGGAGACTTATCTTCCGGCTTTCAAGGCTCTCGTGCAGAAGGGTCATGTGCGCGAGGTGATGTGCGCGTACAACCGTTATGAAGGGAAACCTTGTTGTACTAGCGACCGACTTCTGGTCGATATTCTGCGCCGTAAATGGGGATATGACGGGATTGTGGTTACCGACTGTGACGCAATCAACAATTTCTTTAACAAAGGGCAGCACGAAACTCATAAAGACCCTATCTCGGCTTCTGTCGATGCTGTACTGAATGGTACCGACCTGGAATGCGGAAAAGTGTTCATGGTACTGACCGATGCTTTAAAGAAAGGACTCATACAGGAATCCACACTCGACATGCATCTCAGACGCACACTTCTCGGACGTTTTGAACTTGGTATGTTCGACCTGGCCGACAGTATCCCTTGGGCAGGTCTGCGCCCTGACGTTATCAGCAGTGAACGAAACGACAGTCTGGCTACACAGGCGGCACGTGAATCGATGGTGCTGCTTCAGAATAACGGTATACTCCCATTATCAAAAGACATTAAGACGATAGCAGTGGTCGGTCCGAACGCTGATGATGTTTCCATGCTCAATGGCAACTATGGCGGAACACCGACAGAAAGGCATACCCACTCTCTCCTTGAAGGTATCAAGGCTGCTGCACCTGGTACCCATGTTATTTATCGCAAAGCTTGCGAACTCACCGACGAGTATTCTACAATTCATCATCTTGATGATATGAATGAAGGCAAAGGAATATATGTAGAATTCTATAACAACAAGGAGTTGAGCGGCAAACCTGCCAAAACAGGTTATTACAAAGAACTGAACTTTTCTACTTTCGGAGCATGGGGATTTGCCGAGGGTATCAACAATGATAATCTTTCGGTACGTGTATCAGGTAAGTACAAAGCCACATTCACGGGTGATATGAAATATACCGTAAGTACAGACAATGGTTACCTGTTGAAAGTGAACGGTCAAATCATCGAGGATGCCAAACCGGTAGCGATGCACTTCGGATTCAACAGGAAACCTGAATACAAGACATTCAAGGTAAAGAAAGGAGATACGTACGATATCTCTATCGAATACAAACGCGGTAATGGCAATTTTGCTATTTTCCGTGCTGATATATGCGAACGCAACCTGATTGATTTTACCGAACTTGCATCAGAAGTAGGGAATGCCGATGCGATTATCGTGATAGGTGGCATCAATGCCCAGATAGAAGGTGAAGGTGGCGATAAGGCGGATATAGAACTGCCTGCTATCCAACAACGTCTTGTCAGAGCGATGCATGCTACAGGTAAACCGGTTGTCGTAGTCAACTGCTCCGGTTCTGCCATAGCTTTCGGCAGCGTAGAAAATCAATACGACGCACTCGTTCAGGCATGGTATCCCGGTCAGGGTGGTGCAAAAGCACTTGCCGATGTCCTCTTCGGTGATTATAATCCCAGTGGTAAGTTGCCAGTTACATTCTATCGTTCGAACAACGATCTGCCCGATTTCCTCGATTACAGTATGGAAAACCGCACATACCGTTATTTCAAGGGTAAACCGCAATATGCATTCGGCTACGGATTATCGTATACGACATTCAAATATGGAAAAGGACAACTGTCAGCTCCGTCAATGAATCAGGAAGGTACTGTCGCGCTCACCGTACCTGTTACGAATACAGGCAAGAGCAATGGTTCTGAAACTGTACAAGTGTACGTAAAAGCACTGGATTATCCTGAGGCTCCGATTAAGGCACTGAAGGGTTTCCAGAAATTGAACCTTGCAGCTGGTGAAACTGCAAATGCTGTTATTACTCTTAACGGGGAATCATTCGAATACTACGACCCGTCGATAGACGAACTGTCTACCCGACCTGGCCGTTATCAGATACTCTACGGCTCTTCGTCATTAGACAAAGACTTGCAAAGTATTGATTTCGTTGTAAACTAGTATAAGAAGAGTCTTATAAGAAAAGAACTTATTTTTTAAGATACCAGTCGCGTAATATCCAGAAGGCCTTTTTTCTCTTACCTTGATCAGAGATGAGACCTTTGCGATTGAAATAATTCTGGATAGTCGGGAGCGGACGTCGTGGTGAACGGAAATCTTTCAGTATCCATGGCGTCGTTCCCGACAATCCATCTATCTTTTCTATCATTTCAATATTTTCCTTGTATAGATTAGCCTGGAATTCCTCTGTCCAGCGTTCGTTTACGTCTCCATGTTTACCGGCAAGTGCACCACCACCGAATTCACTGATGATAACCGGTTTGTCGTAAGGTATCTCCCACTTCATTTTCTTGGCGTCGTTCACATCACGATACCAACCTATATACTGGTTGAAACTGACTACATCTACATACTTGTTCATATTATCATCAAGGCGGTTCACATAGTTTTCTGCCGAAGTGACTTCCATTGCCATACTGATCAGACGTATACTGTCTTGCGATTTAGCATACTGTGCCAGGTGACCTAGAAATCTGTCGCGGGCATCACTGTGAGGTGTCTCGTTGGCGATACTCCATATAATCACATTGGCACGATTCTTATCACGCATAATCATATCGTGAAGTTGTGTCTGCGCATTATTGTATGTATCTTTGTTCTCCCATGATATAGTCCAGTAAACAGGTATCTCCGACCACACCAATATGCCCATTTTCTCTGCCTCACGCACGGCATGTTCGTTATGCGGGTAATGCGCCAGACGCACAAAGTTGCAGTTCAGCGATTTAGCCCACGAAAGCAATGTGTCGGCATCAGCGGCACTGTTGCATCTTCTGTTCGTATATGCCGTTTCCTCGTGTATGCTTATTCCGCGAAGGAAAATAGGTTTGCCATTGAGCAATATTTTCTTTCCTTGTGTTGATATCGTTCTGAATCCTATCTTATCCTTGATAGATTCACCCAGATAACTTAATGTCACATCGTACAGTTTTGGGTTCTCGGGACACCAGAGCGTCGGTTTTGCTTTCATCTGTAATGACACGTACCCTTTGGCATCAGTCTTCACCGACTTGTTGATATGGAGTTCAGGTATCCTGAGATTGATAGTCTGGTCCGGAAGAGGTTGATTCAGTTGCACATTGAGATTGATGGTGTTGGACTTGTTCTTATCCAGTTGAAGATAATAATCAGCAATATAATGATCAGTCACATCTACGAGCATGACATCACGAGTGATGCCACCATAATTCCACCAATCGAAATTACGCGTAGGTACATCGTCCTGATGACGTTTGTTGTCGACCTTGACGATGACGAAATTCGTCCCATCCTTCAACAGATCCGTCACATCATAATTGAACGGAGTGAAACCGCCTATATGATGCCCCACCTCCTTGCCGTTGACAAAAACGATAGCATCATAATTGACGGCTCCGAAATAGATGAGAGTCCTGCGCCCAGCTTTCGGATGCCATTCGAAATCACGTTTAAACCATACCGTACCCTCATAGAAAAAAAGTTTATCGTCCTGCGTATTCCAGTCGGAAGGTATATTCATCGTCTGCGACTTATCAAAATCATATTCTATCAAATCAGACGGCTTCTTTGGTTTCGCATTGAGGAAATACCCCCAAGGTGTCGGTTTCATCCTGTAATCATAATAACCTTGTTCCTGAGGGTCGGCAAAATAGTTCCAACTGCCGTTGAGTGATACATAGTTTCGACCATAAACATTGGCAATAGCCGAGACACCGTCATTGGCACTGACGGATGACAGGCAAATACTTAAAAATGCAATGAATATATATATTCTCTTCATGTCTTTATAATCCGGTAATATAAATAATTAATAACCCAGTTCTTCTCCTACCAGGATAACGATATGTCGCTTTTCCGGTCGAGAGATACGTTGTATCGAGATGTAAGTGCAGATACAGTCAGCCGACTTACAATCGTGACATGTTCCGTCGATCAAGCACGGCGTATCGGTATTCAGTCGGGATGTATTGATAGGGGCAGCCGTACTGCGGGCACGTTTGATGGCAGCATCGATGTCTTGACAGACTTTATTCATCCCTATGACATAAATCACATGTTTCGGTCCCCACGTGATAGCAGCTACCCTGTTCCCGTTGCCATCTATATTGACGATTTCCCCGTCTTCACTGATGGCATTGGCACTGGCCAGATAATAGTCGCAATCGAAAGCTTTCAGATAAATACGGCGCTTGTCTTCGGCGGAAGTGACATCATCACGGTCATAGACTTTGTAACGGCCTTCTTTCAGTACCTTGGTCAGTCCCATGTCACGGATAGAGGCAGAACCTCCCCATGATATGCTACTATCTTCGGGTATGAGCTCGAGAGCTTTATCGACAGCTTCCTGAGATGTATGACAATAATAGGCATCATAATGTCTTTGCTTCAGATTCTTTATCATTTTCTGAGCCAGTTTCCGATTTCGTATTTCTATAGGTGTCTCCATAATTATTTATGCTAATTCATCAATATAGAGGCAAAGATAATCATTAAATTCGTAATTCGTAAACGTTATCGTAGATTTTTTAACGATAAACATAACAACATGAAATATAAAAAACTATCTTTGCATCATAAATGATTGAAAGACTGAAAAACAAACTATTTAAAAATAAGATTATGGACAAGAAATTTGTAATTGGCGACCGTGCCAAAAATGAGTGGGTGAAAGTGCTCAACACTCAAAAGGAACAATTGGATTTTACTACTTCACTTGCAGAAGCGCTGCAGTATGACGCAGAAGAAATAGCGGCAAGCGAATTGCAAATTCTACAAGAGACAGGTTTTTATACCGACCTATCCGTATATTACATACAAGATAATAATGCTTATATTGAAGGTGAACGTGACAACTATCACCCTGTCAATGCATAAATAATAATATTAAAAAAACAATCCACCATTTTCTAAACTGAAAATGGTGGATTGTTTTTTATAATTGTTTTATAGTTACTTTACAATGATTGTTTTTGCCTGCTTTCCTTGACGGATGATATATATGCCGGATGGTATACTGATGGATGACATATTGCCATGGGCGATACGGACACCCGACAAACTGTAAACATCAACATCTGCATTCGTATCAATACCTGACGCGGCAGTTTCAGAAATACCTAAAGTAGAAGCATAATCTACGGCATATCCTACAATAACGTGACCAACACTCCAATCGAAAGCAAGTTGTCCGTTAAGATAATAATTGATTACGGCTGATGCGATATTCGCTGTCGTTACACTCGATCCATAACTAGGTGTCGTTGTAGCCAGGTAAGTGAGCATCAGTACTCCGTCTTTATAATACGAGATTGAACCATCGGTATTGTATGAAACGGTAACCATACATGTTTTATTATAGAATATCGTATATGCGGTGCCTGTGGTGTATCCGGCAGCTATGGCTGCTGATGACAAAGTGGCCTTTGCCTCGTATGTGTCGTTCGAATTGTAACGCAATACCGACAGGTACATCGTATAGCGACTGTCTGTAGAATGGGCTATTGCATCCCAATCACTGGCAATGCCTGTATTCATATAGAAACTCAATGACAGACCTGTCTTTGCGGATATATTCGTATTGGGCGTATCCAGATTGAAGACCGGCGAGCATGGGTATGTTTCTAATATGGCATTCTGCTTGACAGGAATGACATCTGTCATCTTTGTCGACTGTACCTCTACGTTTGATGTTTTGGTGTAACTGTAGTCGCCACAAGTTACGCCCATGGATAAAACTGCCGATGAACTGCTGTTGGATGTATCAAGATTCCATGTATACTTGCCTCCGTAACTACCATCTGTAGGTGTAGAGAGATTTTCACCGGTATAATACTTGCCAGGAATATTATTACTTGCATTCTTGGCGTTATACGCTACGGTAACTTCATCAGAGAACATCTGTCCTTCTTCCCCTTTCTTGTATCCCCACATAGAAATATCGTTACCTACAGCTGTAAAACATAATGTAGCATAGTTAAGACCTTCCAATTTCTGTTTGAGAAGCACTCCCTTGAATGTAATCATATCATTGATGATGATGTTAATATAAGGACCATCAGCATCTTGCGACCATGTACCTGTATAATCTCCTGTTACGGTGCCATCGGCATTAAGCGCAATATCTTTCTCTGTTGCACATGCGCGGTTGGCAAAATCGGTACCGTTACCATGATAAATGATGCCGTAATGCCCTACTATATCACTTGTGGCATAAGGTTCGGTGCCCAACGTCTCACCGGCATACTGGAACGGTGCGGCTGTAATGTATCCGTTTTTTGTCTTGAACAACTGATGAACACGTACCTGATGACCTTCTGTACCGTCATTGAAACGGGTATGGTAAACGAGGAAACTCTTTCCGTCGGTATCCACTATGGCTGAGTTGTGCCCTTGTGCAACATATCCGTAACTCATCCAACTCCATTTGTAATATGACATCAGTCGAAGTCCTGTATTACCATTAATCGTGCCTACAGTTATATTAGTCGAAGAGTAACGCGCATCTTTACTTTGCATATCTACGTATGGTCCCGTAGGACTGTCTGAAGCAAATACACGCATGTTATATCCCCCAATTGACGTAAGTCCGCCATAACTCAAAAACAGGTAATACTTTCCATTGATATACTGTATATAGGAACCTTCACCAGATACACCATTACCACCGGCTATCTTGGTACCTTGGTAGATATCTGATGTGGCATTGGCGGCAGTACCATCTGTCGTCGTATATGTATACGAATAATCGCGCAAACCGGTCGTGGCATCCAGACGCAGCATATAGATACCGCCAAACCAAGAACCGTAACTCATCCAGAGATTTCCACTCTCGTCATAGAAGACACATGGGTCGATGGCATTCAATCCATAGGTACGGTTGCCGTTGCGGGCATACGTGTAACGTGTGAGGTCTTCAGAAGAAGTGGCCACCTTATAGAAATCAGTAAGCGCAGCTTCTGTCGCATTCTTAAAACCGGAGTAGACTACAGGACCGACATACGTCCAGTCACCATCGAGTGATGATGCCGTAAGCATGACGATGGAACTGTACCAATTGTCACCATTGATACTCATATACATGCACCACTTCTTCATCGACTTGTTCCATACTACATCCGGTGCCCACATATTACCACTTACACTGTAACTGGTACTGCCCTTTGCCGACCATGTTGCGGGTTTTGCAAATATGGTTGCATAGTTGGTGTTGAGATTATTGGTGAACGTTGTCCAGTTTTCCAGATCGGTGGAATATGCAAAGGCGAGATGCGAACCGAAAATATAATATACTTTGGTGGCTCCGGCAGTGTATTCGCCGGTAATGGTACTGCCCGATTTGTAGCCTACAACGACCGACGGGTCATGAACTGACACGTAATTGTATGCTTTCGCATTAAAGTTGCTGTTGTACAATGAATCAATTTCATCACTTGTTAAACTTGTGGCCGAAGCCGAGACCGGTATCAACAAGGACATCAATAATAAAATTGAAGTTAATAGTCTTTTTTTCATCTTTAGCGGTATAATTCAGTTAATAGTTTCGTTATAGTGCGCCAAAGATACAAATTAAAAGTGTAAACGCAATACTTTTAAGTGTTACTTCTACACTTTTAACTTGAATTAACCACAATTTATCAATCGAAATAAGATACGATGATGAACAGACAATCAAATCAGTTCACTTACATCTTATTATCTATGAAATAATGGAAGTTCTCTTCAATAAACTGCCGTACAGGTGGAAATACTTGTTTTGTCTGATTAATAAAAAAGATCATACGCATGATGGCATAAGGTACGAGTCTTTTGTTTATCTCTTCTATTTCATCACTACTTATCGCTCCGAAATATTCCCTTACAAACAATTTCCACACGTTTGCCATCGTGGCATTATTGACATGATAGAGTTTCATCGTTATATCATCGGGATTGGCATTACTCACAATATACCACATACCTAAATCGAACAAAGGATTACCATAACTGAATTCTGATAAATCAATCCAATAATTCTTTTTACCATCTGTAATAATATTGCCTATATGCAAATCACCGTGTACGCAAGTTTCTGTCTCGGGCACTCTGTCTATAAAATCTAAAACCTTCTTCTTACGTTCATCCGTAAGATATGTATTTTCTTTTATGTTCTTACGTGCATAATCGGCAGCAGAAGGAAATATATCCTTATCGCACGGAGTACTGTGCAATTGCTTGCACATCTTCGCGAATTCCACTGCATAGAATTCCACCTTGTCCGGTTCTTGGGATATGGCTCGCGCAAACGAACGCTTGTTTAATATCCGTTCGTATTCATTACCAAAATGTTTGCCGTCGGTAACCATACGTATAGGGCGTGGCGTGGTAATGCCCATATCGAGGACAGCCTGCGACTCACGTATTTCATCATCAGATACAGATCTATCAACAAAGTCGTTATATAACTTAATCATCGTTTTCCCATTACGATGATTATAGCTGATGGCACAAAAGCCATCGCCACTTTCTTCGTAATCGTTCATATCAATTAATTCGGGTTCCAATTTCATCATTGTATTTTATTGATTAGACGAAAAGACTTTATTTATTAACTCAACAAACTCCTGATACGCAAACGTGTCTTTCAATTCAGAAAGCGATGCGGCTAGTCCGCGATAATGCCATTCGTGCATCTTGGGATCTTTCACATGAAATATATTCCATAGTTCATCACCCTTCTGCACATAATCACGATAGATGGCACGCATGTTGGACAGTTTATCACCCAAAGCCGCTATTTTGGCATCTCGTGGGGCTGCGGCAAGGTGGTCTATGGCATATTGTTTTCGAAACGACCAACTTTCTTCTTCTGACTCTCCCTCTACATCAACATCACTTTCTGCCTGTACCATATCTGCCACACGGTCGCCAAACTCTTTTCTGATGTCATTGATTGTAACATCTGTATCTTCGACCGTGTCGTGGAGTACTGCCGCTGCGAGAATCTCCTGATCGGGGGTAATCGTCGCAACAATCTCCATGGCTTCCATAGAATGAACGATATAGGGGAAACCTTTATCACGACGCTCTGAATTAGAGTGTGCCTTGACAGCAAATACAATCGCACGATCAAGAAATGATGTATCCATGAATTTGTTTGCCATAATTGTGTATTTTTTAAAGTGACGATAATTGGTTAACAAGTTCATATATGTGTTCAGCTTCAGCAACATTTTTATCTGAATTGCCATGGATCGCATTCAACAAATTCACCAATTCATCCTTACTGTTGCCTTTACGAAGTGTATATACTATACATAGATTCTGTATACCGATAATGGATGTCACAATATCCAGATCGGTATTGCCAATATGATGACGTGCCAATTCGTATGCATAATTGCCACAATCTTTCTTCATTTGTTCCACATCTCCCAATGTCTTCAGTCCTATCATCTTCAATATAGGGACATAAGACATCAGTGATATTTCCATAATCTCTGCCTGATTGATGGCGGCAATACGCTGATTCAGTTTATTGAATGGTTTGAGTTCCAAATACTTCTTGAAGGTCTGTTCATCCAAAGGTACATCATCCAATTTACCACTCTCAACCAGTGAGAACAACTGTCGGCTATATGCATTAAGAGATGTACGTATTCTACTAAACTCATTATCTACCATTTCCAGCATACCGGCTAATATGTTCAGTGTACGGAGATATTCGTCAGGTACATCTACGCCCGATTTATAACCGATGTCATGTTCTATAGCCGACCATACATGCTGTAATGTAGTTCGTATCTGTATCTCAAAACTGCATTCGTTAAGTTGGGGATGCTCAGCATCAAAATACAGTTGTTTAGGAAGTTTACAAATATAATGCAGCGAACTGTATCCAAAACGGTCTAACTGATGTATTTTTCGTTTATCAACTGAATTTTTCCAGTCAATAACAAAGAGGTTTTCTATCAAAGCGGCAATTTTGTCGACATCATCATCGTAAAGGGTAATAATACGTGTACCGAGGATATCTGTAATATCATCCAGATTTTTATACTTACTCCCTTTCCGTTCCAGTTTACCGGCCAGACTGGCCTCATTTTTGATACGTCCTTCTACAGCTGTGACCATGATACCATTCTGTCCAAGGCAAAATTTGATCTTTTTCAGTACCAACTGCTTAAGTATTTCAAAAAAAGGTTTTTGGTCTCTATATTGATTCAATATCCCCAAACTGTGAGAATCTAGTCCATAAGTTTCGTTTCTGTTTGTCATGTTTAGTTAGAATTATTACAGCAAAGATATGATATTTATATATATATTCTGTTTTGCTTCAGTTTTTTCAAAAAAAAATTAAGTTTTCGATGCTATAGCCTTAGCTGCGACGTAACCTGTCGTCCAAGCCGCCTGTAAATTGAATCCACCTGTAATAGCATCTATGTCCAGTATTTCACCTGCAAAATATAATCCCGGAATGGTTTTACATTCAAGAGTCCGCGGTGTAATGTTAGTCAATGACACACCTCCACATGTTACGAATTCATCCTTAAAACGATTTTTCCCCTCAACATCATATATATTATTGGTAAAAGTACTGACAAGGCGATTGTAACTTTTCTTACTCAGTTCCGCCCATCGCTGTTCGGGGTTGATACCACTCTTTTGCAGTAAATAGAGCCAGAGTCGATTATTCAAATGAACCGGGCGGTAATTCAAGAGCATCTTTTGAGGATTCTCATTTGCAATGCTGATGATATTTTGCAACACTTCCGCCTCACTCTTTTCACCAAACCAGTTGACTGATATCTGAGCTTTATAATCACACTCATATAGAATACGCGCAGCATAGGAGGACAACTTGAGGATAGCCGGACCGCTCATTCCCCAGTGTGTGATAAGTAATGGACCTGTCGCACGCAGACGGGTACCGACAAGTCCGACAGAAACATCGTTCACGACAGTACCCATCAGTTCTATAATGTTATCTTTCGGTAGACAGATACTGAACAATGACGGCAACGGATCAATGATTTCAAGATTAAAACTGCTTAGGAAGTCAAATCCCTCTTTCTTTGGTATGCCACCGGTAGTGACCAGTACAATATCCGCATGGGAATCCGGTTTATCTTCAAAACTGATTGTAAAACCTTCCTGTATTTTAGTGACACGGTGTTGTGTCTTGATTCTGACATCTTCCCGACGCATCAGTCTGATAAGCGTACTTACGACCTCAATAGCGTCCTGTGATTCCGGGAATACACAATTATCCTCTTGAGTTATCAGTCGCACCCCCTCACGTTCGAACCAGTCGTAAAGGTCCACATGACTGAATTCATGAAGCAGTCGCTTCATCAGTCGCTCGCCTCGGGGAAAGACACTGGCCAGATTCGTTACATCCGAAAATGAATTCGTAAGATTACAACGGCCTCCACCGGTAAGAGCTACTTTGGCCAAAGAGTGCTTACCACTTTCATATATGGTTACATCAACGGATGGATTCATCCGTTTCAGATTAATAGCGGCAAAACAGCCCGCTGCACCTGCTCCTATAATTGCTACCTGCATATTCGTAATATTTATGTGATAGTAAATCGGGTGTAAAGATATAAAAAAAATAATGAATATATTTTTTTTTAGCAATTATTGCTTCTATTTAAATAAAAAATCTTATATTTGCATTATTTAAGCCTAATAAATTATGAAAAAGTTACTATTATCATTAATGTTTGTTGCTTTTGTGTTATCAGCAAACGCGTCTCTCAAACAGAATCGTCTGGATGCAAGATTCATGACAGACCGTATGGCGTATGAGTTGAACTTCTCTGCCGACCAGTTTCAAGATGTGTATGAAGTAAACCTGGATTTTATCTACAAGGTATCATTTATCATTGATAACATTGTCATGGGATACAATGACGCGATCGACAGATATTACGAAATACTTGATGAAAGGAATGCTGACCTGTCATACATTTTGAATAGCGTACAATACAGGAACTTCCTTAACAGGGATTATTTCTATCGCCCTATTTATGCTAATTATCGCGGATGGTATTACCGCATTAACCATGTATACCCGAACCGTAACTTCTACTATTACAGTATGCCGGGCAATTATTACTATTCCATAGGCAGCCACTATAACAGAAATTATTATAACGGACGCTATAATCAGGAAAGATATAATGGCGAATACAGTGTACATCGTTATGGCGACTATGGTGTACAACGCAGAAGCGACTTTGGTAATAACACCAGAGACCGTGGTCAGGGTCGTCCTAACAACTATAATAATACGTATAGCAACAACCGTACTAATGACCCGAGATATTCACATAAATACAACAATGACAACGTGAATGTTGTTAACGATATTTTTGATGCCATATTCGGACACGGAAAGAGAAACAACAATAATAACAATAATAATAACGGTATTGGTAATGGTGCGTCTGTCAACAACAACGGTATTGGAAACGGTGCATCCGTCAACAGTGGCAACGGACGTAATACTGGTTATAACAACAATGGTTCCAACTCTAACAACAACGGTATCGGAAGTGGTGCTACCGTAGGTGGTAACACAGGTATCGGAAGCGGTGCGACAGTAGGTGGTAACACAGGCATTGGCAGTGGTGCTTCTGCTGGAGGCATCGGAAGCGGTGCGAATGTCGGTGGCGTCGGAAGAGCAATGGATCAATAAAAGGAAAAGAAATTATTGGAATGTTTTACCATTCCATACAAGCGTTACCTGTCGTAATACAACATCTAACGCTTTTTTTTCGTCTTTATTCAGTAAGGGTTTACTTAGACTTAATGTCAGGGAATTATTTTTAGAAGACAGTCGGCCACTTATCATAACTGGCTCGACTGTCTTTTTTAGTTCATTAAAACGCTGTACGCTCATGGTATCGGGCCTCTGAAAGAAATTATCCACGGATGGCATCTTTACAACAATAGGCAAAGGATTCCATTTTGTATCATAAAAACGGATATTACTGTCAGCTTCCGGTCCATAACATGTAGTGACCATGCATATCACTTTTGTTGAATCCAACGGCAACAATTTCAACTGAAGATTGGAAGAACCGCTGAGATCTATATCGGTATAGTCGTCTGTCAGTTCCATCATCTCACTCTTTGTGCCTAAATCATTGTTCACTTCAGCCTTCATTTTTGAATCCATAAAATCGAGAAAATCCAATCGGTTCGTTTTACTCAGATATGGATACACACTGGCAGGCATCTGCTTAAAGACCTCGTGCATGTTTTGTGCCGCAACAGGTACAATCAACAGCGAAGACAATAATAACAATGATAGTTTCTTCAACATATAATTTTTAGCATCCTATTTAATACCACGACCCACACGCAGATCTTTTACTCTCACCGCTTTACCTTCGCTCTGCGGCAGAGTGCCTTTCTTCACCAGTTTTACTTTAGGTGTCAGCAGTATCTCGTCTTTCAGTGCACGCTGGATATTCTTTGTCATCTTCTCCAGTTCCGGATAATTCTCTGTACTGAGCGTATCCAGTTCCACTTCTACGGTCATGATATCATTATCATTTTCTGTATCCAATGTGATCAGGTAATTACTGCCAAGTCCAGGATACTGTACCAATATCTTCTCTACCTGCATCGGGAATACATTAACACCCTTGATGATAAACATATCATCCGTACGTCCCTTGATACGGTCGATACGGCGATGGGTACGTCCGCACTTGCATTCACCCGGAATAATACGGGTAAGGTCGCGCGTACGGTAGCGCAAGATAGGCATCATCGTACGGTCGAGCGTGGTCAGTACCATCTCACCTATTTCTCCGTCGGGTACAGGCTCAAGCGTATCCGGGTTTACAATCTCTACGATATAGTTGTCTTCCCACAAGTGCATACCGCATTGGTACTTACACTCAAAGGCTACACCAGGACCGTTCATTTCTGTCATACCGAAACTATTGTATGCCTTGACGCTCAACATTTTTTCGATACGGCGGCGCTGCTCTTCCGTATGTGGTTCGGCACCGATAAAGAGGGTGCGTAATTTTGTATCTTTAGGGTCTACACCTTCTTCTTTGAACACTTCGGCCAAACGAATAGCATAACTAGGTATGGCGTGAAGGCAAGTAGTACCAAAATCCTTAATGAACAGAAGTTGGCGTTTGCTGTTTCCTGCTGCAGCCGGTACCGTCGTAGCTCCTAATTTCTCTGCACCATATTGGAAGCCCAGTCCACCGGTAAACATACCATAACCAGAACTGTTCTGGAATACGTCTGTATCACGGCAGCCGACCATATACATATCACGTGCAATCATATTTGCCCATGAATCGATATCATGGCGACTATAAACTACTACCGTCGGATGACCTGTCGTACCGCTGGATGAATGGATACGTATGGCATCTTTCATATCACCGCCTACAAGTCCGAATGGATAATTTTCACGCAGATCCTGTTTGGTTGTAAATGGTATCTTACGAATATCGTCTACTGTTTTGATTGTATCGGCATTAATACCAAGATCGCCCAGGCGTTTTTTGTACATCGGCGACTGTAACGCGATATTAATGGTACGTTTTAATTTTTCAACCTGCAGTTTTTCCAACTCAGGACGAGGCATAGTTTCTAGTTCTCTCTGCCAATATTCACTGTCCATGATTACTAATAGATTTTTGGGTTCTTAATTCAAGCGGAAGATGAGGGATTCAAACCCCCGATACCCGAAAGGGGTATACCGGATTTCGAGTCCAGCGCATTCGGTCACTCTGCCAATCTTCCTTGCAATTTTTCTTAGCACTTGCAAAGATAACGTTTATAATCGAGAAAAGGGAATTGTCAATTGATAATTTACCTTTTTTAATTATTCAAACGACAGCTTTTCTAGCTTTGCCTTCAACTGTGCCGCCATGCTTTGTCTTATAGATAGTTTTATCTCGCATGTATTATCATAAGTCTGTGAAACGATTCGTGGATTCATTTCTTTGATAATCCGCATCACGTCGTTCATCATGACATACGGAAAACTGTAAGTTATTTCTTCTTCCACGAATTTCTCTATGATATCGGAGTCGGCTATCGCTTCAGCTGCTGCCGTGCGATAAGCCACAATCAGTCCACTGGTTCCCAGATTGACGCCGCCGTAGTATCTGACCACGATAATGAGGATATCTGTCAGTTCGTTACTATGGATCTGCCCCAGAATCGGTTTACCGGCAGTGCTGCTCGGTTCCCCGTCGTCATTGGCGCGAAATTCACTTCCGTCGGGACCCAGTACATACGCGTAACATACATGGCGCGCATCATAGTATTTCTTACGATATGTCTGCACGATATCCTTCACCTCATCTACAGAAGTGACATGATGTGTAAAAGCAAGAAACTTACTCCGTTTTTCAGAGTAAGTTCCTTCGCCTATATTGTTTATCGTTTTATACTGATCCAAATTTACTTACTAGTCCAATTTATGAATAATAAGTCCTGAACGCAGTTTCGGTTCAAACCAAGTGGCCTTCGGCGGCATAATCTTACCGCTGTCGGCAATATCCATAATCTGTTTCATAGATACAGGATACAGCGCGAGAGCCATCTTCATCTCACCGTTGTCAACACGGCGTTTCAGTTCTTTAAGTCCGCGCAGTCCACCGACGAAGTCGATTCTCTTGTCAGAACGCAGATCCTTGATACCGAGCAGTTCGTCGAGGATCAGACGACTTGAGATGTCAACATCCAGTACACCGATCGGGTCTGAATTGTCATAAGTACCTTCCTTAGCCTTCAGACTAAACCATTTACCGTCTAGGTAAAGAGAAAACTCATGAAGTTGGGCAGGTTTATAAATATCAGAACCTTTATCTTCTACATGAAAGTTTTTGTTTAAAGCCTTAAGAAACTCTTCTGATGACATACCGTTCAAGTCTTTCACTACACGGTTATAGTCAAGAATCGTAAGTTGTGAAGCCTGGAAACAGACAGCCATGAAATAGTTGTACTCCTCCTTACCGTTATGATTAGGATTCTGCTTTGCCTTCTCTGCACCTACAAGAGCTGCTGCCGCTGAACGGTGGTGACCGTCGGCGATATAGAGCGACGGCATCTTGGCAAATTCCGCTGTTATCGTAGCGATATCCTTGTCGTCACTGACTATCCAGAACTGATGGCGGAATCCGTCTATCGGTGCAATAAAGTCGTACTCTGTCTTTCCTGCCGCATATTTCTTGATAAGTGCATCAAGGGTGGCATTGTCAGGATAAGCGAAGAATACCGGTTCGATGTTCGCATTATTCACACGTACATGTTTCATACGGTCCTCTTCCTTGTCACGACGTGTCAGTTCGTGTTTCTTGATGACACCTGTCATATAGTCATTCACGTAAGCACCCACTACGAGTCCGTACTGAGTCTTGCCGTTCATGGTCTGGGCATAAATATAATACTGTTCCTTGTCGTCTTGTTTCAGCCAACCGTTATCCTGAAACTTCTTGAAGTTTTTGGCAGCCTGCTCATAGACACGCGGGTCGTATTCGCTGGTACCTACTTCGAAGTCAATCTCCGGTTTGATGATATGATACAGACTTTTCTCATTATCGCCGGCTTCTGCGCGTGCCTCTTCACTGTCGAGGACGTCATAAGGACGTGATTCAACCTGTTCTACAAGATCTTTAGGAGGGCGTACACCCTTGAATGGTTTTATTGTTGCCATCGGGATTACTTGTTTACCTGGAACTTAGTGCAACCGTCTTTGAAGAATGCGTTGATCTGTTTAGCTGCAGCAATACCGGCATTGATATTAGCTTCGGCTGTCTGAGCACCCATCTTCTTAGGTGTACTGAAATAGCGGCCTTCAAACTGTGCGAATTCTGCATCAGCATCGGGTTTGATATCTGTGATATACTTCAGGTCTGTACGTTCAGACAACAGTTTGATGAGTTCCGGTTCGTTGATCACTTCCTTACGGGCTGTATTGATAAGGATACCACCCTTCTCCATCATGTTGACCTGTGCATAGTTGATACTCTGCTTTGTCTCAGGAGTAGCAGGGATATGAAGAGAAACGACATCACAGTTCTTGAACAGTTCGTCCTGATTGTCTACTGCATGTACACCGGCAGCTTCGATAGCCTCTTTAGGGCAGTATGCATCGTAAGCATATACATCCATTCCGAAACCTTTAGCTACACGGGCTACGTTACGACCTACATTACCGAAAGCAAGAATACCGAGTTTCTTACCCATCAGTTCTGTACCTGACTTGCCATTATAGAAATTACGGACAGCATAAACGAGCAGACCGAAAACGAGTTCTGCTACTGCGTTTGAGTTCTGTCCAGGAGTGTTCTCTGCTACAACCTTATGTGCTGTGGCAGCATTCAGGTCGATATTATCGTAACCTGCACCTGCACGTACAACAATCTTCAGATTTTTTGCTGCATCCAGAACTTCGGCGTCCACTTTATCACTACGGATAATCATGGCGTCTGCATCCTTTACAGCGTCGAGAAGTTGTGACTTCTCTGTATATTTTTCCAAAAGAGCCAACTGGTTACCAGCTGCTTCAACTTCTTTCTTAATTCCTTCCACAGCAGCTGCAGCGAAAGGTTTTTCTGTTGCTACTAAAACTTTCATAGTTATTTTATTAAATAAGTTGTTTTAAACGAATATAGGGCGGAATAAATCCGCCCTTTATTTTTATATTTCTGATTAATGCTGTGCTTCAAAATCCTTCATGCACTTCACGAGAGCGTTGACACCTTCGATTGTCTGTGCGTTGTAGCAGCTGGCACGGAAACCACCGACAGAACGGTGACCCTTAACACCAACCATACCGTTAGCTATCGCATAGTCGAGGAATGGTTTCTCCAACTCTTTGTATTCGTCGTTCATCACGAAGCAGATGTTCATAACCGAACGGTCTTCCTCTGCTACGGTACCCTTGAACAACTTGTTGCGGTCGATTTCAGAGTAAACGATTTCAGCACGTTCCTGTGCTCTCTTGTCCATCGCAGCTACACCGCCGTTTTTCTTAATCCAACGCAGATTTTCAAGTGCTGTATAGATAGGAACAACTGGAGGAGTATTGAACATAGAACCTTTGTCTACATGTGTACGGTAGTCGAGCATTGTTGGTATCTCACGTGGAGCCTTGCCCAACTTATCGTTCTTTACGATGATGACAGTAACACCTGCCATAGACAGATTCTTCTGTGCACCGGCATAGATACAGTCGTATTTAGCTACATCTACGGCACGGCTGAAGATATCTGAAGACATATCGGCAATCATTGGAACATCAACATCAAGGTCCTTGCGGATTTCTGTACCATAGATTGTATTATTAGATGTGATATGCAGATAATCTACGTCTGAAGGACAAGTCCAACCCTTAGGAATAAATGTATAGTTAGCATCTGCAGAAGAAGCAACTTCAACTACTTCACCAAACAATTTTGCTTCCTTCATTGCTTTCTTAGCCCAAACACCAGTGTTCAGATAAGCAGCTTTCTTGATGAGGAAGTTGAACGGAATCATACAAAATTCAAGGGAGGCGCCACCACCAAGGAATAATACGGAGTAGCCCTCAGGAACATTAAGTAATTCCTTGATAAGAGCTTCTGCCTCATCAACAACTGGTTGGAAATCCTTAGCACGATGGCTGATCTCTGCCAATGAAAGACCAGAGCCATTGAAGTCTAAAATCTGCTTTGCCGTGTTCTCAATAACCTCACGTGGGAGCATTGATGGACCTGCATTAAAATTGTACTTCTTCATTTGATTGTTTATTAAAATAATTGTTTAATAATAAATTTCTATTTTTGAAAATTCGACTGCGAAGTTACGTTTTTTCTTTCAATCTGCCAAATAAATTATTATAAATATGGAAAATTGACACGTAATTTATCTATTTCACTATTTCGACAACTGTTTTGATACCTTTGATTTTTTCTCCTTTAGTCAATTTGAGAACCTGATTCAGTTTACTTCTTCCCACAGCTGCATACGTGTATCTGTCTTTTACGTCGATACGTCCTATCTCGTCTTTCTCCAGTCCGCCTTTCTTACACAGATAACCTACGATGTCGCCTTTGCTTATTTTGTCTTTCTTACCTTTCCCTATATAGATGGTCGCCATTTTGGGCAGTGCGGGTTCAGGCAGTTCGGCGGGCATCTCGAAGGTTTCCACATCGGCATTGATATAGTCGGGCATCGTCTCTTCGGGACCTAGCACGAAGAAGGCCTTGCCGCGGGCTTCCCAACGGGCGGTACGCCCTACCCTGTGTATATAACTTTCTTCGTTCAGCGGCAGATGGTAATGTACGATATTGTCGATATCGGGGATATCGAGTCCACGGGATGCGAGGTCGGTAGAAACAAAGATGTTGGTGGAACCGTTGCTAAACTTATACAATGCGTCTTCGCGCAGTTTCTGGTCCAGACCGCCATGAAACAGACTGGTAGAGAATCCACGCTTACGGAGATACTCCTCGGTGCGTTCCACACCGTCACGATAGTTGAGGAATACGATGGTACTCTGGTCGCCAAAACTGCGGAGTAACTGCTGCAGTGTGTCGAGTTTGTCTTTTTCCGGACTGATTACCTCGTATAGTTTCACTCTGTCGGGCACCTGTTCTGTCTTGTCAAGATAATCAAGACGCGTGGTCTTCTTCATATTGACGAAACCCGGTATCTCTTCGGCATCCGTAGCCGAAAGCAGAATATGCCTTTGGGCACCTTTCAGTCTGCTGATGATATCACTCATCTCGTCACGGAAACCCATTTCGAGACATTTGTCAAACTCGTCTATGATGATATATCTTATAGTATAAGGTGAAATATTCTCTTTCTTGAGATGATCGTTGAGACGTCCAGGCGTGGCAAAAACGATCTGCGGATGCTGTTCCTTGATTTTACGATGCTCGTCCATGGCAGCCCTACCGCCGTAACAGCAACAACTGCGAAGTCCTGAACCGGTATTCTTCAGTACCGTGTCCGACTGCAACGCCAGTTCTCTGCCAGGCACCAGTACCACGGCCTGCACATCATCGCTGTCGGCATCAACCAGTTGTATCAGAGGCAGCAAGTATGCCAGTGTCTTACCCGAACCGGTAGCCGAAAGGATCACGATATCATGATCAGATTCACCCACAGCCTGCATGGCAGCCTGCTGCATCGCATTCAGTTCCTTGATTTTCAGTTTCGCTAATATTTTTTCCAAATCCATAAAACGAGTGTATTAAGTCTGCAAAGTTACATTAATAATTGGATAATTCCAAATTAACATCCATAAAAAAAGTAGGTCCGGCATACATACCGAACCTACTATATAATACATTTTGGATTAATGCGTATCAGTTATTAAACGATACCCTGAGCCATCATAGCCTTAGCCACCTTCATGAAGCCGGCAACGTTAGCACCCTTCACGTAGTTGATATATCCGTCAGCACCTGTACCATATTTAACACAGTTCTCGTGGATATTCTTCATGATGTTCTTCAACATCTCGTCAACCTGCTCAGATGTCCAACTCAGACGTTCAGAGTTCTGGCTCATTTCAAGACCTGATACTGATACACCACCAGCATTAGCAGCCTTACCCGGAGCATACAGGATCTTAGCATCCTGGAATACTTTGATAGCCTCTGGAGTAGTAGGCATGTTAGCACCCTCAGAAACAGCGAATACACCGTTAGCTACGAGAGCCTTAGCAGCTTCTTCGTTGATTTCGTTCTGTGTTGCAGAAGGAAGAGCGATGTCTGCTTTTTCTGTCCAAGGTTTAGCACCTTCTACATACTTGCAACCATATTTCTCAGCATATTCCTTGATACGTCCGCGCTCTACGTTCTTCAGTTCCATGATGAAGTCGAGTTTCTCGCGTGTGATTCCGTCTGGATCATAGACATAACCGTTAGAGTCAGAACATGTAACACACTTAGCACCCAGTTCGATACATTTTTCGATTGTGTACTGAGCAACGTTACCAGAACCAGATACAAGAATAGTCTTGCCTTTGATATCCTTGCCAGCCTGTTTCAGCATTTCGCAGAGGAAGTAAACATTACCATAACCTGTAGCCTCAGGACGGATAAGAGATCCACCGAACTCAAGTCCTTTACCTGTCAATACACCGCTCCACTCGTGAGTCAATTTCTTGTACTGACCGAACATGTAACCTACCTCACGGCCACCGACACCGATATCACCGGCTGGTACATCTACATCAGGACCGATATGACGTGTCAACTCTGTCATGAAAGCCTGGCAGAAACGCATTACTTCTGCGTCGCTCTTACCTCTTGGAGAGAAGTCAGAACCACCCTTTGCACCACCCATAGGAAGAGTAGTAAGAGAGTTCTTGAAAGTCTGCTCAAAAGCCAAGAACTTCAAGATACCGAGGTTCACTGATTTGTGGAAACGGATACCGCCTTTGTACGGGCCGATTACGTTGTTGTGCTGGATACGGTAACCCATGTTTGTCTGGATATTACCTTTGTCGTCCATCCAAGATACACGGAATTCAAATACACGATCAGGAATACAGAGACGCTCGATGAGGTTTGCTCTGTCAAACTCTGGGTGTTTGTTGTACTCTTCCTCGATTGTTGGAAGTACTTGACTTACGGCCTGGATGTACTCTGGCTCGTTAGGAAATCTCTGTTTGAGATTCTCTACAACTTTAGCTGCATTCATAATTTTCTTTTTTTGGTTGTTTAAATATTTAAGTTTGAATACTCTTCAAAATAATCGGTTCACAAAATCTATTTCTTTGCGACAAAGATACACCTTTTTCAAGAAATAAACAACAAAAAAGAAAGAAAAATGCCAAAAAACTTACTTTTTGTTGTTTTTTCGCATTTTTTATGCAATTGTAAAATAAGCACACCTTATTATATATAAGTTGGATTTC
>OCTV010000108.1_pt1 | contig 31830 bp, 32 predicted proteins | sample 1539101 | NCBI WGS metagenome assembly OCTV01 (sample SAMEA3991422, study PRJEB22521) | metagenome | biome: anthropogenic terrestrial biome; feature: sewage plant; material: sludge | place: Sweden | collected 2012-09-26 | reverse complement strand
ACCGGTACTATATTCTCCTGGTGAGCTCTCGAAGCAAGTTCAGGAACCACACCGCCATAAGCTTTGTGCACATCCTGGCTAGCCGTAACGTTACTAAGCAGTACACCATTACGAAGTACGGCAGCAGATGTATCATCACAACTGCTCTCTATACCTAATATATATATATCTTTATTGTCCATAGTCATTTATTCTGTTAGGATTTCCACACCATGTTCGGTCATCACAAAAGTATGTTCCCACTGGGCACTGGGCTGTTCATCACCGGATATCACCTCCCAGCCATATTTATCATCCGCATCGATAAACACTTTCCACGTACCCATATTGATCATCGGTTCGATTGTGAACACCATACCGGGCACCAGTAGCATACCAGTACCCCTGTGTCCGTAATGCAGCACTTCCGGATCTTCATGGAATTCTAATCCCACGCCGTGTCCACACAAGTCGCGTACCACACCATAATGATATTTTTCAGCATATTTCTGTATTGCATGACCTATATCACCCACAAAACCGTAAGGTTGTGCAGCCTCAGCGCCTATTTCCAGACATTCTTTGGTTACACGCACCAACTGTTCTTTCTCAGGAGTTGTCTTTCCTATTATAAACATACGTGAAGCGTCACTGAAATATCCGTCGAGTATGGTAGACACGTCCACATTAATTATATCCCCTTCTTTCAGCACGTCAGTTTCCTTCGGAATACCGTGACATACCACCTCGTTTATACTTGTACAAACACTCTTGGGATATCCCTCATAATTAAGAGGTGCAGGGACAGCACCATGTGCAACAGTATAATCATATACTATCTTGTCTATCTCGAGAGTGTTCATGCCTTCGTGAATCTGTTTTGACACCTCATCCAGCACACCTGTGTTTACTACGCCACTCTTTCTGATACCTTCTATTTGTTCGGGGGTTTTAATCAGTTCGCGAGTCGGCACCAACTTGCCTTTATTCTCCCAATACATCACTTGTTTGTCCATCTCCGTCAACGGTTGACCGGAAATGGCATGCCATCTTTTTTTATGAAAATTCATTATTGAATATTTAATCGGATGCAAAATTACAACTATTTCTCCAATTATGGTAAAAATTCACAATAAATAATTTTGGTGATTCATTTTTTTTATATACCTTTGCATCCGTTTTAATACAAATCGATACAAAGTGCTTCCATCCGTGAAACACTATCACCAATTTTAGATTTCATATATTTAATTTATATGTACAGTAAAGAAGATTTATTATCTATGAATGTAGCCACATTGGCTGACATTGCAAAAGGTTTGGATATCAAGGTTAAATCTAAAGATACCAAAGATGATATAGTTTATGCCATTCTTGACAAACAGGCAGAAAATGTAGGGAATACCAATCCTTTGGTATCCAAGCGCAAGCGTGTACGCATTGCAGGCAAGAAAGACGACAACCGTGTATATTCTGTTAATGGCAAAGAAGGTGAAAACTTTGATGTTAAGAAAAAGGTGGACATGAAAAAACCGGCTCCATCGTTATTCAACGATACACCTAAGACAGAATTAAAAGAAGAGGAAGCCCCTGTTCAGGCCGAAGCGCCGAAAGAGAAAGCTGATACAGAGAAGACTGCTGCGCCCAAACGCCGTAGCAGAAAGTCGAAAGTGGAAAAGGAACTGCTTGAGACAGCCGCACAGACTGCCAAGGAAATACAGGAAGAACCTGTTCCTGTAGTTGAAGAGGCAAAACCGGAATCGGAAATCATCAGTGAAGCTGAAGCTTTTGAAGGCAATGACGATACCGTTATCCCTGAAGCCGTGTTCGCGACAGGTTCTTCGGATAATGAGAATAGTGATGAGAATGACCTCATCGCGCAGTTGCAGGCTAAAGTGAATGCCCACAACGAACAAACGATAGAAGAAACTCCGCATGCAGAGGCCGCTTCTGATGGAATATGGGAAGGAGATCCGGGCGACGGCACCGACTTTATCACCGTTGTCGACTTGCCTATATCCGACCAGGGTGCCATTCCGACAACAGATATATTCGACAACCCTACGATTCCACAGCAGACCATCACTAGCTATCAGAGTACGCCTGTTCCCACAGCATATAATAACAACAAGCCACTGTACGATTTTACAGACATCGTTACGGCAAACGGTGTACTGGAAGTAATGCCAGACGGTTACGGGTTTCTCCGTTCAAGCGATTACAACTATCTATCATCTCCTGATGATGTATATGTTTCCATTGCACAGGTTAAGAGATTCGGACTCAAGACTGGTGATGTGATAGAAGGAATGGTGCGCCCTCCTCACGACGGCGAGAAATACTTTCCTCTTACAAGTGTCAGCAAAATCAACGGACGTAATCCGGAAGAGGTACGCGACCGTGTACCATTCGAACATCTCACACCGCTCTTCCCTGATGAGAAATTCACGCTCTGCGGCGACCGTTCCACGACCAATCCCAGTGTACGTATCGTAGATCTGTTCTCACCTATCGGTAAAGGTCAGCGTGCCCTTATCGTAGCTCAGCCTAAGACTGGTAAGACCATCTTGATGAAAGATATCGCCAATGCCATTGCTGCGAACCATCCCGAAGCATATCTGATGATGTTGCTTATCGACGAGCGTCCTGAGGAAGTAACGGATATGGCCCGTACAGTCAATGCAGAAGTCATTGCTTCCACATTTGACGAACCGGCCGACCGTCATGTCAAGATTGCAGGTATCGTACTAGAGAAAGCGAAAAGAATGGTTGAATGCGGCCATGATGTCGTGATATTCCTTGATTCTATTACACGTCTTGCACGTGCATACAATACTGTGGCTCCGGCATCCGGCAAGGTTCTTACCGGTGGTGTTGATGCCAACGCACTTCAGAAACCGAAACGATTCTTCGGTGCTGCACGTAACATAGAGGGAGGCGGCTCGCTTACCATTATTGCTACAGCCCTTATCGATACAGGTTCCAAGATGGACGAAGTGATCTTCGAGGAATTCAAGGGTACTGGTAATATGGAACTCCAACTCGACCGTTCGCTGAGCAACAAGCGTATCTTCCCGGCTGTCAACCTCGTGGCTTCAAGTACTCGTCGCGACGACTTGCTGCAAGACCGTCAGACACTCGACCGTATGTGGATTCTGCGTAAGTTTATTTCTGATATGAACCCGATAGAGGCTATGAATACAATTCATGATCGTTTGGTTCAAGCCCGAACCAACGAGGAATTCCTTGTTTCTATCAACAGTTAGAAAGATGGTTTGGCAAGTACATGTTCTGTCTTGTCGTCAACAAAGAATAGGCATCAAGCGATGTTCTTAATATATTAAAAAGAGATGATATAAACTCTCCCTCGAACAACAGAAATGGCATCCGCATATCACGGATGCCATTTCTGTCTTACAAATTAGTTACGTCGCGCGAGAAAAATTGCGCACTGCCGAAAAAAATTATCTTTCAAGGAAAAATAATTTCCCTTCAAGGAAAATTTTCTCGCACGGTGGGGATTTTCATTTTTCCAACCAGTGGTCGATGAGTTTTCTGGCTATGGACAATTTATCGGGTATCTGCGGAAGATGATCTTTGTGATACCAGTCACCGGCTCCGAGTTCAGAACGCTGGAGCTTGATTTCGCCACTATCGTAATCGGCATAAAAGCCGCACATCAGCCCACTGGGATATGGCCATGGCTGACTGCCGAAATAACGAATGTTGCGTATCTTGAGTCCAGTCTCTTCCTTCACTTCACGGACAACAGCTTCTTCGAGAGTCTCGCCTGTCTCTACAAAACCGGCTACAAGTCCGAAATAATTGCCTCGGAAATTGTTGGCATGGACAAGCAATACTTCGTCGCCCTTGCTGATCAAGACAATAACGGCTGTAGCCAACTGCGGCCACACTTCCTTACCACAGTTTTCACACCGTTTGGATATGTCGGTGTGCATCTTCATCTGTCCACCACATACACCACAAAATTTGGTGTTCTGATCCCAATAAAGTATCTCCTGACATTTGCCCGCCTTCAGATATAGATGAAGTGGCAGTTTATGATATGAGGCACGCAAGCCACACATCTCATATCTGTCATTTTCTATTACCGGCGCATCTATCATATATGTCCTTACTTCAGCATCGGGAAACGGGGTTATATTGTGTATAACCGTCCAATCTTTTGTTTCTGTAGGTGGAACTTCCTGAAAAGGAATCGTATTATTTCCGTCAACAGTTTTCTCCAACAACACATCACCTTTACAGAACACAAACCAATATTTTTTCATTTTACTTTTTCTTTAGTTGATGCAAAGTTAACATTAAATATCCAAACGACAAAGAATATAAAAAGAATTATCCCCCGATATCACATCGGAGGATAATAACAACACAAACACAAAATAAAACACAGCCAGATATAAACCTGACTGGTTTATTTCTTATAATAACTTCATTATCTTCATTTTATTGTATTCCGTCTTTACGAAGTTTTTCCTGCCATTTCCAGGCTGACTTCAATGTGTCTTCGAGACTTGTTTCGGCTTTCCATCCCAATACATTGTTGGCCTTGTCGGGGTTAGCCCATACTTTCTCGATATCACCTGCACGGCGCGGAGCATAAGCCCAGTTGAGTTTTACACCTGTGGCTTTCTCGAAGGCGAGAACCAGTTCGAGTGTACTTACACCCTTGCCTGTTCCGATATTGAACACTTCGAGAGGTTCACTGTCTGTATCGAGTACGCGCTGCATGGCCTTGACGTGTGCCTTGGCGAGGTCTACAACATAGATATAATCTCGAATACATGTTCCGTCGGGCGTATTGTAATCGTTACCGAATATCTTCAGTTGTTCACGGATGCCGATGGCTGTCTGTGTTACGTAAGGGATGAGGTTCATCGGAACGCCGTTAGGCATCTCACCGATGATGGCAGACGGATGCGAACCGATAGGATTGAAATAACGCAGCAGGATGGCCTTGATTGGTGCACCGCTGTGGATATCGTCGGTGATAATCTCTTCGTTTACCTGTTTGGTGTTGCCGTAAGGACTCTCCGCCTTCTTGATAGGCGCTGATTCGGTTACGGGCAGATTTTCAGGGTCAGGCTGACCGTATACAGTACAACTTGATGAGAATATGATTCCCTTTACATGATGCTTTGGCATCAGGTCGAGCAGGTTAATGAGACTTGTAAAATTATTGCGGTAATACAGCAACGGTTTCTCTACGCTCTCTCCTACCGCCTTGCTGGCAGCGAAATGGATGATACCTTGAATGTCAGGATACTTGTCAAAGACTTTGTCCATGGCGTCGAAGTCGCAACAGTCGACATGTTCGAATGCCGGACGGATGCCTGTAATCTTCTCGATACCGTCAATGACGTCGGCTTTCGAATTGGAAAGGTTGTCTACAATAACTACTTTGTAACCTGCATTCTGCAATTCTACAGTGGTATGGGATCCGATGAATCCCGTTCCTCCTGTCACCAAAATTGTCTGTTTCATGATTCTATGTTTTTATTGATGAATAATTGATCAGTTTAAACCGAATAAAGTACGGAGTCCGCCGTCAACGCCACTGAATCCCATGAAGGCGAGCGACAGTAGACCAGCTGTTACCAATACGATACTCATTCCCTGCATACCCTTTGGTATCTTCACCATAGACAACTGCTCGCGAATGCCTGCGAATACGGTCAGGGCCAGGGCGAAACCGATGGCGGTGGAGAAGGCGTATACGACACTCTGTATGAGAGAAAAGTCTTTCTGTATAACCAGGATGGCGACACCCAGCACACAGCAGTTGGTGGTTATCAGGGGCAGGAATATGCCAAGTGCCTGATACAATGCGGGTGATGTCTTCTTAAGGATAATCTCCACCATCTGCACAAGAGCAGCAATGACAAGGATGAATGCCAACGTCTGAAGATATTGCAGACCGAACGGGTCGAGAATAAATTTTTGTACGAGATAGGTCACGATGGTAGACAGGGTGAGTACGAAGGCTACCGCAGCTCCCATGCCGAGGGCCGTGTCTATCTTTTTTGATACTCCAAGGAACGGACATATTCCGAGGAACTGCGACAACACAATATTGTTGACGAATATTGCTGATATGAATATTAATATGTATTCCATTGTTTATGCCTTCTTTAGTTTGTTGACGATCGCGATAAGGAATCCCAGGGTGATGAACGCTCCCGGAGGGAGTACGAACAACAGGATGTTGTAGGTCTCGGGTAACAAGTGTATGCCGAATATGGAACCGGCGCCCAACAGTTCGCGTACCGAACCGAGTATAGTCAGGGCAAGGGTAAAACCGCAACCTATTCCGATGCCGTCGAACACACTCTCCAAAGGTCCGTTCTTACAGGCAAAAGCCTCTGCGCGGCCAAGGATGATACAATTGACCACAATAAGTGGTATGTAGATGCCGAGAGCAGCGTTGACTGCCGGCACATAAGCCTGCATAATCATCTGCAGAATGGTGACGAATGCTGCTATGACAACCACAAATACAGGTATACGCACCATATCGGGGGTGAGATTTTTGATACATGATATGGCAAGATTTGAGCATATCAGCACAAACATAGTGGCCAGTCCCATAGACATACCGTTGATGGCGGATGTGGTGGTAGCCAGTGTTGGGCACATTCCGAGGAGAAGTACAAAGGTAGGATTCTCCTTGATGAGTCCGTTGAAAAATATTTTGATATAATTCATGTCTTCTCCTTTTTTAATTATGTTCTTGTTTTGAAGCCCCGCTCTCGGCATCAGTACTGCCGCCGAGGTATGCCTGGTATGCCTGGTTGACCGCCTTGAGAAAGGCTCTGGATGTGATGGTCGACGCTGTAATGGCATCAACTTCCCCACCATCCTTGTTTACCGTCATATTATTCTTAACGGGATTCATACCGATAATATTGCCTTTGCCGCCTTTCTGAAACCAAAAAGACGCCTTCTGACCGAGTCCAGGCGTTTCTGCCGACTGCAGAATGGTATATCCGAGGATACTGCCGTCCTTGTCGAAACCGACCAATACTTTCAGGTCGCCCCCGAATCCTTGTGTCGTACTCTCTACCGCGGCTCCCATGGGTTTACCCTGAGCATTGTTCACCTGATGTACGATAAAGATGAAGTCTTTGCCGTCAAACTGTTTCTTAACGGAATCGTTAGATGCCACGGTCAGTGTCTTACCTCCCATGACCGACTTGATTCCGTCGGCCAAAGTTTTCTCGGCCTGCGCCTTGATAGGGGCCGCCGTAACATGATTGACATAAGCGAGGAGACCGCCTGTTACCAATGCTACCGCTACGAGCACGACCACCATATTCGTAAGTGATGATTCTAGTTTCTTCATTTCTTTTCCTCCCCGTAACGTATTGGTTTGATATATGTGTTGATGAGCGGTGTAAACGCATTCATAATCAGAATGGCGAAAGACATGCCTTCGGGATATGCACCCCAGTTACGTATCACGACAGTGAGGAATCCGATGGCCACTCCGTAGATAATCTGTCCTTTGTGGGTCATAGGTGATGTGACATAGTCGGTGGCCATGAAGATGGCACCCAACATGAGTCCGCCGCTGAGTATCTCTGTCAACGGATCGGCATACACGGGATTGGCCAGATGCATCAGTCCGCTGAACACGAATACGGTGGCGATGATACTTACCGGTATATGCCATGTGATAATCTTACGCACCAACATATAGACAAGTCCGACGAGCAGTGCCAACGCACATACCTCGCCGATGGTTCCTGCTCCGCCGTCTACATTGCCCAAAAGCAGATGAAGCGACTGGGGCAACTTGTCGAGCACTGACGAGTCGCCTGACTTGATGGCGGTCTTCATGATACTTAACGGTGTGGCACCTGTGGTGGCATCTGTATATTTGCCCAACTGCCCTATCAATGGCCATGAGGTCATCTGGGCGGGAAACGATATCAACAGGAAACATCTGCCTACAAGGGCCGGATTGAAGGGGTTATTGCCGAGTCCGCCGAATGTCATCTTACCAATACCGATGGCCACAAGGGCACCGATGACGATAATCCATACGGGCAGGTTACTGGGCAGGTTCATACCGAGAAGGAGTCCGGTGATGACGGCGGAACCGTCGGTGATGGAATGTCCGTCTCTCTTCAGAATATATTTGCTTATCGCCCACTCGAAAAACACGCAGGCGATAACACTCGACGCGCATACGATGGCTGAACCTATACCGAAATATAGGAACGACACGAGAAGTGCTGGCAGGAGTGCGATAATCACTCCATACATATTGCGCTCCACACTGTCGGTGCCGTGGGCATGCGGTGATAATGATACTATTAATTTGTTTGCCATGATTAGTCTATTTTTTGTTTGCTGCATTGCGGGTCTTGATGATGCCCATTACTGTACTCTTGCCAAGGCGGATATTGTCGAGCAGAGGACGGTGGGAAGGACAGGTAAACTGGCATGATCCGCACTCTATACATGAGATGATATCTTCTTGTTCCACCTTTTCCCATTTGTGCATAGCTGACGCAGTGGCGAGAAGGAACGGTTCAAGTCCCATCGGACAGACACTGACGCACTTGGCACAACGGATACAAGGCTGGGGTTCCGTCCTGCGGGCATCCTTGCCTGAAAGTATCGTTACACTGTTGGTTCCCTTACATATCGGAACGTCTGTGGTGGTGAGCGCCTTACCCATCATCGGACCTCCTGCCAATACTTTATTGTCACCGTCAGGCATTCCGCCACAGGCTTCTATCAACTGACTCATCGGGGTTCCCATCCTGACTAGGAAATTGCCTGGATTGGCAAGCCGCTTTCCGGTAACAGTGGTATATCTTTCGAACAGAGGTTTATGCTTCATGACGGCTTCGTAAACAGCAAAGGCTGTTCCTACGTTCTGCACGATGGCACCTACATTGACGGGGATGGCAGGGGGAGCCGGAACCTGGCGGTTGACGACTGCATCGACCAACTGTTTTTCTCCGCCTTGAGGATATTTCTGTTTCAACGGCACTACCTCTATCTTGGCATATCCATCCTTGCATTTCTGTTCAAAAAGACGGATCGCTTCGGGCTTGTTCTCTTCAATACCTATAAAACCAAGATTCACTTTCGCAGCTTTCATCAACAGATCTATACCGACAAGTATCTCATCGGGATGTTCCATCATCAGACGGTAGTCGGACGTGATATATGGTTCGCACTCCACACCGTTGATAATGACAAATTGGGCTGTAGTTCCGGGAGGCGGGCTCAACTTGATAAAGGTAGGAAATCCGGCACCGCCCATTCCTGTGATACCAGCCGCTTTGATACGGCTTACAATCTGTTCGGATGTAAGTTCGGCATGGTCGGACAACTTCTCCAATTTATCCGTACGGTCGATGGTATCTTCCCATTCGTCTCCTTCGACATTGATGATAATAACCGGTTTGCGATAACCCGTAGCATCGAACGATGTATCGATTTTGAATACTGTCCCGGATACGGATGAAAAAACAGGAGCGGAAACAAAGCCTCCGGCTTCGGCTATCATCTGACCTACTTTCACCTTATCGCCTTTGTTGACAACGGGTTTGGCCGGTGCACCAATATGCTGCGACAGTGGAAATATTGCCTGTTTGGGTAATTCAGCCATCTTGGTAGGCATATCGGATGTCAGTTTGTTTTCTTCAGGGTGGATACCACCTATTTTGAATGTTCTTAGTTTCATCATGTCAGGCCTCCGTTTTTTGTTCAACTTCTGCAGTCTCTTCCACTTTCACCTTCGGTGCGGGGAAGTTGACAGCTACAATGGCGTGAGTAGGACAAACCTTCTCACATTTACGGCACAGACGACACCTGTCAGGGTCAATATAACTCAGATTGCCGTCGATGGTGATAGCACCGAAAGGACACTCTTTTTCACATTTTCCGCAGCCGATACATGATACCTTACAGGCTTTCATGGCTACAGGACCTTTGTCTTTGTTGACACAACTGACGTAGACGCGACGGCCCTTCGGCCCTTTCTTGCGCAGTTCAATAATATGACGCGGACATGCCTTCACGCATGCACCACAAGCGGTACATTTGTCTTCGTCAACTTCGGGTAATCCTGTCTCTTGGTTCATGCGGATGGCTCCGAACTGGCAAGCACTGACACAATCACCACAACCCAGACAACCGAAACCGCAGGCGGTCTCTCCTGCACCACAAGCATTCATAGCCTGGCATGTGCGCAATCCAGAATACTCGGTGGTACGTGGACGGAATTCGCAGGAACCGTTGCAACGAACAACGGCTACTTTGGGTTCAGCATTGGCAACAGCCATACCTAGAAGGTCGGCTACCTGTTCCATGACAGGACTGCCGCCCACAGGACACATCAGTCCCTCAATAGACCCCTTGTCGGCAGCTTTCACCAAAGCATCCGCCATACCGCTACATCCGGGGAAACCGCATCCGCCGCAGTTGGCCTGCGGTAACAACGCGGAGACTTCCGCCAAGCGGGGATCTTCGTGCACAGCAAACTTCTTGGAACATACGTACAGTATCAGTGCTGATACCAATGCGATGATGCCCAAAACGATTACTGCAATTAAAATAAAATTCATAGTCTTTTGTATTTGTTTTAGTTTTATAGATTATCTTCAATGCCGAACGACAATCGTTCGCGTAGTTTATCACGTTTGAAATAGAGGGCAATATAATAAGGTATCAGCATCAAAATACTCACGATGGCGGATAAAACCTCATTGTCTGTCGTAGAAATCATCAGAAAGAGGGTAACAACAACAATAAGAAAAGGTATGCCGAAAGCTAACAATACAGCATTCATCCCTGTCTGGGTGGAAGCAGTAAGTGTCACGACATCTCCTGTATGATACTTGGTAATCGAATCGAAATTGTAAACATCTACAATTTTATCTTTCTTCTCGGAGGCATTACAATTGGCTGCAACAGAGCAGGATGCACATGCCGAAGTCTGCACAATACGTACTTTTATAAGATCATCTTCAACGGATTCGATTATTCCAGAATGCTTTATTTTGTTACTCATGTTGTAATTTCCTTACTTTATCGAGCTGTTTTGCAATCTCGACTTTACAAATGCAAAGATACTACTTTATTTATAACTAGCAAATAAATAACCGGAAAAATTCAATAATTAATATACTAGTCTTTAAAGAGATTCTTGAAGAACTCGTCCAAATCTTTGTCCAAACCTTCCATCAGGTCTGGCTCGTCTATGATAACCGTATCATCGTCACAGAGTCTCAATTCGGCGATATTGTTCTTATCATCGTCTTCAAGAACGAAACTGTAGGGTTTGAAAATACTGAGGTTATCAATCGTCTCATGCAATGTTTCCAACTGTCTTCGAAGAATAGATGTGATATCTTCGTAAAAATCATCATCCTTGTTTTCTATCCATTGTTCAACAACGCAACGCGTGATTTCATCGTCATCGTCATTGAATGCCACCATCTCACCTGTATCCTGAGATACTCTGATATGAATGTCTGTCATTTGTTCTGCATCGTCTGTTGCAGGAAACTTAGCGGCTATCTTGCGAATGAACCGATCTAACTGTTGAATCGTTTGTTCAGTTGGTTTCATATAGTATGATATATTATTTGAAAAGCAAAATTACAAAAAAAGAATTGATATGCGAAACAATTGGGCAATTATTTTACAACTTTACCTTCTTTTTGCTGCCTTTGCTCTCATTACTCATCTTATCCAGGGCTGTAACCACATATACAGATCTACCTTGCTTTTCTATCAACTTACAGAAAGTTTTGTCTGTAACCGATATAATATTTCCTGTATTATTAAGATTGATTTCCTCTCCATTTTCAAATCTGTACACGACATATTTTACAGCTTCGTCTTGCCAGCCTTTTCCTCTCGGCGCAGTCCAGAACAACACATGGTCTCCTTCTATCATCAGTGTTTTCAACTTCCGTGGTTTCTTTGGTGCCTTATGGTCGATAAAAGGCATCAGTGGTTGAAGGGCAGGTGTTTTCCAATATACATTACGAAGTACATTACCATAGTTGCCTACATTATCCACCACTGCCTTGGCATACCAGAGACATGTTCCGTCTACATTCGGCATCTGCTGATGTAACAGATATTTTGCGGGCATCTGATTGCTGTTTGGATGGTCAGGGTCGGCAAACTTCACCGTCCTCTCCACGTCTTCACCTATATATAATGGGCGTTTTGATGCATATTTGTTCCACCATGTGATCAATGTCTTGTAGTCGGCTGCCTTGTTACCTATCTCCCAATATACCTGTGGTACAAGATAATCCACAAATCCATTGTTCACCCAAAGAAGAACATCGGCATACAGGTCGTCATAGTTTTGCAGACCGTTGGTGTCACTGCCTACATTGGGGTCACTCTTCGCATTTCGGTATATACCAAAAGGTGACACGCCAAATTTAACCCATGGCTTGATGGATTTGATGGAGTCGCGCAACTGCTTGATAAAGATATTGACATTGTCACGACGCCAGTCGTTTCTGTTTTTTATTCCATTGTTGTACAGTTCGAATTCTTTATCGTCGGGTATGGTCTGTCCGGCAGCCGGGTAAGGATAAAAGTAATCGTCTATATGGAAACCGTCTATGTCGTAACGGCGTACGATATCATCTGCTATCTTGCATATATACTCTCTGTTAAGTGGGTTGCCTGGATTGAGAATATACAGTCCGTCGTAAGTAAACATCCTTTCGGGATGGGTTACCGAGATATGATTGCTTGCCTGAGGTATTATATTCTTCGTATTCTTGGCACGGTACGGATTGATCCATGCATGAATTTCCATGCCTCTCTTATGGCATTGTTCGACCATCCACTGTAAAGGATCCCAATAAGGACTGGGAGCCTTACCCTGTACACCGGTAAGATAACGGCTCCAAGGTTCGTAAGGACTGTTATACAAAGCATCGCATTCGGCACGAACCTGAAAAATAATCGTATTAACACCGTCTTTCTGCAGTTCGTCCAACTGATATGACAGTGTGCGCTGCATATCATCACGTGACAGTCCGTTAAACTGTCCATTAACGCACTGTATCCAAGCTCCACGAAACTCTCTTTTATTAGCAGCCTGCACTGTTAACAGGACAATCAATGAAACGGTCAATATGATAAATCTCTTCATAATTCTATCGTGTTTTGCATTATTTGGTTATTGTATCTTTTTTCCATCCTTGTATGCTCTTAGCACACCGTCTCCGTCTCTTTCGAGAATGATTGTTCCACCCAACCATTCTGTAACAGGCAGTTCATCCTCAAAACAATAGTAGTTGACTACCCTGCCTTCAATAAGTTCCACTACACATTGATGTAATTCCTCTTCATCGATGATGACTTGGTTGGAAGCCACCCTTCTGAACTGTTCATCGTCCATTCGATTTATTATTAGGTGCACTGGTCGGGGATGTGCTGACTGGTCCGCCTGAAGGTGGTACATTCGGTGCACTGGCAGGTGGTGGCACATTAGAAGGTGCACCCGATGGCGGCACATTGCCTGGTGCTCCTGTCGGTGGCATCGAATTGGGGTCTGTGGGCTTTGACATGCCCGGATTTGTTCCGGGAGCCTGCTGGGCAGCCGTCTTTTTCGTCTTGTGATATCTTAACAATACGATATTATCCACACACATCAGTTTGAGTGTCGTCTTTGAATCACCACCTTTACTGAGGAAGATGAATCCTCTTATTTCCTTAATCTTATGCTTATCATCGGGCATCACAGACACTCTAGAATGTGTGGCACTGCTGATATGCATATTCTGACTGGCCACACTGTCGTTGTCGTATCTGACGGCAAGCATGGCTATAGCGTCGCGCATTCCGTCTTCGAATATAAACTGGGTATCAAACGATAGGTCGAATGAATCACCGACATGATAGGTGGAATCAGCCTTGATATAGAAGGTAATTTTATTGAAAGGTGCCTGTGACAAAAGGAACTGACTGCTGCCTCTCCATACAATGGCGGTATCACCATTCGCACTGAGATGAACCAGTTTTCCACTGTTCTCTTCTTTTGCCGATTCTCCAGCTTCAGCCTGTAACCGTTTGTTTAGACCGTCATATATTTCACGCAACATGTCCGCATGCCGCTCATAATATTCCATCGACTTATCAAACTCGGCTTCGGTCAGATCGTATTTCTTCAACAGAGCATAAAAGTATAACCTTTTGTTATAATTTGCATTGTTAAAATCTCCATTATCCGCAGCTGCCTGGGACAGATGATAATCATATAATATATCTTCCATCTTACCAGGACTCATAATACCACTGGGTACACCTGGCTTACACGATGTGAACAGTGACATTGTTACAACAAAAAATATGAAATAGAAGACTCTTTTCATTCTTGATGATCCTCCTTGGATATATCTTCCGTTTTTTTATCTTTCCTACTGAAAGTAAACTGCAGTCCGTTCAGTTCTTTCCTATAAAATAACAGTAGCAGGACAACACCTACCGATATCACGGAATCGGCAAAATTGAAAATGGGACTGAAAAAAATGAATTCCTGTCCGCCCCATACCGGTACCCATGAAGGCCATGTCGTCTGTATGATCGGGAAATAGAACATATCTACGACTTTCCCCATCAAGAAAGAGGAGTAGCCTGTTCCGAAAGGAACAAAATAGGATGTATAAAACTCTGACGATCCGTTGAATATCAGTCCATAAAACATCGAATCGAATATATTGCCTGCCGCTCCGGCCAAAACCATGGAAAGACAGACAATATATCCTACTGGGGATTTCCTTTTTACCTCATAGTGGATATAATATCCTATCAAAATGACAGCCACTACCCGGAACAACGACAGGAATATCTTACTGAACAGTTGTATGCCATAAGCCATTCCATTGTTTTCTATAAAACAGATATAGAACCAGTCGGTGACATGAATACTCTCATGCAGACACAAATGTGTCTTCACCCAGATCTTAATCATCTGGTCAATCACAAGAGCAAGAAATATAATTAACAGCGATATTTTTCCTGCCGAAAGGAATTTTTTCCCCTTTTTCATTATTTAATGCTTACGCAGATTCTTCGATTCTACACTTAGTGTGGCATGAGGAACAGCACGAAGGCGCTCCTTTGGTATCAGTAGACCTGTAATACGGTCAATGCCATAAGTTTTGTTCTTGATGCGTATTAACGCTGCCTCCAGACCTTGGATAAACTTCTGCTGACGACTGGCCAACTGTACCAATTCCTCTTTGGTCTGTGTAGCGCTACCCTCTTCCAGTATCTTATATGTTGGGGATGTATCGTCTACGTCGTTTCCATCTTCGTTCATAAGAACTTTCATCATCTGATCATAGTCACGACGTGCCAATGCCAGTTTCTCATCGATGATCTGCTTGAATTCATCAAGTTCGTCATCACTATAACGTGTTTTTTCTGCCATAATAATTAAGATTTTGTTATGTTTATGTTCAATTTAAATTCATCAAAGTCTATCTCCTGACCGTTATTGGCTTCTACATGTATACTATCTGCCAACACTTGTCCCTTGATATATTCGCCATAACTCTCGATGGCTGCATCTGAAGCCACATTCGGAGCCACGGTGACATTGATACGGTCAGTTATCTCATAACCGTTTTCCTTACGCATGTTCTGTATACGGTTAATCAGTTCGCGGGCCATGCCCTCATTGCGTAATTCATCGTTGAGTTCAACCTCCAGAGCGACAGTCAAATTGCCTTCGTTGGATACCAACCATCCTGGTATATCTTCACTGATGATGTCTACATCGACAGCCTCGACTGATATCTGCTGCCCCTCAATATCCAAAGTGATTAGACCGCTCTTTTCGAGTTCTGCAATCTGCTCCTGAGACAACGCGTCCATAGCGGCGGCCACTGCTTTCATCATCTTACCAAACTTCTTACCCATTGTACGGAAGTTGCATTTTACCTTCTTGACAAGAACACCCGAACCTTCTACAAATTTGAGTTCTTTCACGTTTACCTCGTGCATGATAAGGTCTTTTACAGCCTCTATATGTTTTTTCTGTTCATCATCTGTAGCCGGAACCATAATACACTGAAGCGGTTGACGAACCTTGATATTCACTTTGCGGCGCAAGGCCAATACCATAGATGTCACTTTCTGTGCCATCTCCATACGTGCTTCGAGGTCTTTGTCGATAAACTGGTCATCTGCAACAGGGAAATCGGTCAGATGTACAGAACCGGTTTTGTCACGACCTGTAACCTTAACCAAATCCATATAGAGTTGGTCACTGTAGAACGGTGAGAACGGCGCCAACAGTTTGGCAACAGTCTCAAGACACGTATATAGAGTCTGATAAGCACTGAGTTTATCTGTGCTCATCTCCTTTCCCCAGAAACGTTTACGATTAAGACGTACATACCAGTTACTCAGGTCGTCATTGACGAATGTATCAATATATCGTCCAGCCTTTGTAGGTTCGTAGTCATCAAGAGCTGCCGTAACATCATTGACCAGTGAATGCAGTTCAGATAATATCCAACGGTCTATCTCAGGACGTTCGTTCAATGGAACATCAGCCTGCGAATAATCAAACCCGTCGACATTGGCATACAGACTGAAGAATGAATATGTATTATATAAGGTACCGAAGAACTTACGGCGCACCTCGTCTACTCCGTTTTCGTCAAATTTCAGATTGTCCCATGGTTGTGAATTGGTGAGCATATAGAATCTGACCGCATCGGTACCATATTTCTCTAAAGCGTCGAACGGATTGACAGCATTGCCAAGTCGTTTGCTCATCTTGTTGCCTTTGGCATCAAGCACAAGTCCGCTTGATATGACATTTTTGAATGCCACACTGTCAAATATCATTGTGGCGATAGCGTGGAGCGTAAAGAACCATCCACGTGTCTGATCAACCCCTTCATTGATAAAATCGGCAGGATATGCCTTGTTCTTATCTATCACATCCTTGTTCTCGAACGGATAGTGAATCTGTGCATAAGGCATAGAACCGGAATCGAACCATACATCAATCAGGTCTGTCTCGCGCTTCATCGGTTTACCGCTCTCACTTACCAATATGATATTGTCTACGTAAGGACGGTGCATATCTATCTTATCATAGTTTGTCTGTGAATAGTCGCCTGGTACAAACCCTTTGTCTTTCAAAGGATTACTCTTCATAAATCCTGCGGCTACTGATTTTTCTATCTCATCAAACAGCTCCTGCAAAGAACCGATACATACGGTATTATCGTCTTCATCGCGCCATACAGGCAGAGGTGTACCCCAGAAACGGGAACGGCTCAGGTTCCAATCGTTCAGATTATCGAGCCAGTTGCCGAAACGGCCTGTACCGGTTGATTCCGGTTTCCAATTGATCGTCTTATTGAGTTCCGACATACGTTCCTTTTTGGCCGTACTGCGGATGAACCAACTGTCGAGGGGATAATAAAGGATAGGTTTGTCTGTACGCCAGCAATGTGGATAGTTGTGTACATGTTTCTCTATCTTGAACGCCTTGTTCTGCTGTTTCAAATCCATACAAATGGAAATATCAAGTGTCTCGTCCTTGTCTGTCAGTGTATCGTCATAAGCATTCTTGACATAACGACCCGCATATTGACTCCAACCGTCTACATTGACATACTTGGCAACGAAATCGGTGTCAAGATCTTCCAATACATAATATTTACCCTGAAGATCGACTACCGGACGCTGTGCGCCTTTCTTATCTATCAACACGATAGCCGGCACACCTGCCTTACGGGCCACATTGGCATCATCTGCACCAAAGTTGGGGGCAATATGCACAATACCTGTACCGTCGTCGGTGGTAACATAATCACCAGGAATTACACGGAAAGCGCCATCACCCATCGGTTTGATCCAGGGCAACAGTTGTTCGTATTCCATACCGACCAAATCGGCACCCTTGTAGTGACCGACAACCTTCCAAGGAATAATTTTATCCTCTTTCTTATATGCCTGAAGGTCGGCATTTTCGCCTTCCGCTTTCAGGTATGCGCTAACACGGGCTTCAGCCATCACGATTGTGACAGGTTCGGCTGTATACATGTTATATGTCTGTATAGCTACATAATCAATCTTAGGACCAACACACAAAGCGGAGTTGGCTGCGAGTGTCCAAGGTGTTGTGGTCCATGCCACGAAATACGGTTTGCCCCACTCCGTCATCTCCGGTTTAGGATTCTTCATGGCAAACTGTGCCGTTACGGTTGTATCCTTAACGTCTCGGTAACAACCGGGCTGGTTCAACTCATGACTTGAGAGCCCTGTTCCTGCTGCCGGCGAATATGGCTGTATCGTATATCCCTTGTAAAGCAAATCTTTTTCATAAAACTGCTTAAGCAACCACCACAATGTCTCGATGTATTTGTTGTCGTAAGTGATATATGGATGATCAAGGTCTACCCAATAACCCATTTTCTCTGTCAGTTCGCGCCACTCGGCTGTGAACATCATCACGTTCTCACGACACTTCTTGTTATAATCTTCAATAGATATCTTGCTGCCTATATCAACTTTCGTGATACCCAACTCTTTCTCCACACCCAGTTCGACAGGCAGACCATGTGTGTCCCAGCCTGCCTTACGGTGTACCTGGAAGCCCTTCATTGTTTTATATCTGTTGAACGTATCCTTAATAGTACGGGCAAGCACATGGTGAATACCGGGATGACCATTGGCAGAAGGAGGACCTTCGAAGAAAACGAACTGGGGACAACCCTCACGCTCGCTTATAGATTTATGGAAAACATCATTCTTCTCCCAGTCTGCAAGTACGTCCTTGTTGACTTCTGTCAGATTCAAACCGCTGTGTTCGGCAAATTTCTTAGCCATATCTATTTACTTAATTTTGTTATATTCAAAAAAAACCTTATTTTTATAGCGTGCAAAGGTAAGAAAAAAAATCAGTAAAGCAAAAGAATTAAAAAAAATAAACTATTAAACTATATGTATCATAAAATATTAGTACCTTTGGGCGTGAAAATAAAGGAGTAATGCAATGAAAAGAGCTATCATCATAGGCGCGTCGTCGGGAATGGGACTGGAAATCAGCAAACTGCTGCTTGCTGACGGTTGGCATATCGGAGCCGCCGCGCGCAGACGTGACAGACTTGAACAACTGAAGGCCATTGACCCGTCCAAGGTCGATATAGAAATGATAGATGTAACATCTGATGATGCACCTCTGAAGACAAAAGGACTGATAGATCGTATGGGAGGAATCAATCTATTTGTATACGTATCAGGTATCGGGCATCAAAACAGGCTGTTAGATATTCATGTCGAAAGAGATACTTTAAAGACAAACGCTCTCGGTTTTACACAAATGATCGATACTGCGTTCAACTATATGGCGAACAATTGCGGTGGACAAATCGCTGTAATCAGTTCTATAGCCGGAACCAAAGGTTTGGGAGCAGCACCATCTTATTCAGCCACAAAAGCTTTTCAGAATAAATATATACAGTCGCTAGAACAACTCGCCAACATGCGTCACCTGCACATCCATTTCACAGATATACGTCCTGGGTTCGTCGACACCGATCTGCTCAATGATGGTAATCGCTACCCGTTGCTGATGAAGAAAGAAAAGGTGGCAAAAGAAATAGTCAATGCCATATATGACAAAAAACATGTATGGGTTATCGACTGGAGATGGCGCGTCATCACCTTTTTTTGGCAACTGATCCCTAATATTGTATGGAGAAGAATGAACATATAAACTACTTATCAAAGATGTCTGATCACAAAAATATATTTCAATTCAAGTCGGTCAACCACATATTTATGGCCGCAGTGGCACTGAACCTGCTTTTCGTTTGCGTGGAAGCATGCGTGGGTATACTGGAAAATTCCCTCAGTCTGTTGTCGGATGCCGGTCATAATCTGCGTGATGTATTCTCCCTGCTGCTCGTTCTCGCAGCCTTCAGACTGGCCAAAATAAAGAGAAATAAAAGATTTACATACGGATACAAAAAAAGTACGATACTGATATCCCTTATCAACGCGACCATACTGATCGTAGCCGTTGTCGCCATTATCATAGAGAGTATCATCAAATTTCATGTACCTGCAGAGGTGAACGGTATAGCCATGTCGTGGACGGCAGCTGCCGGTATCATAGTAAACGGTATCACCGCTGCCATGCTGGTAAGCGGTCAGAAGAAAGATCTCAATATACGCAGTATCTTTCTTCATAAACTGATAGATGCTCTGGTGTCGATAGGTGTGGTGATATCAGGTATCGTCATTTCTGTAACGGGCTGGAACATCCTTGACCCGCTCGTCAGTATCGTAATTGCAGTCATCATTCTGATACCTGCCGTCAAACTGCTTCTGGACAGTCTGCGGTTATCACTCGACGGTATACCGGCTGGCATAGACATCGATGAAATAGAAAAACTGATTAGGGACACGGAGCACGTAAAAGATGTGCACCATATCCACATTTGGCCGTTGAGTACTACCGAGAATGCCTTTACCGCACACATTATCGTTGACGATATGGCATATATGGAAGACGTAAAGCATACGCTGAAAAAGCATCTCGAAAGTATAGGCATCGATCACCCAACCATAGAAATGGAGAGCAATACCTGCCACTGTGATGAGACAAAATGTAAAAATGCAGGTTGTTAACCTGCATTTTCTATTTTTCCAATAATATCTTGACTATTCTTTCGGCGGTGCGGCCATCCCATCTGTCGGGCAAAGCGCATTTTTTCCATTTGCCATCGTTGATATCAGAAACATACTTCGCCAACAATGTTGCATCTTCGCCAACCAGTGCGTTGGAACCTGTATTCACTGTTTCAATGTGTTCCGTATAACTGTTGAGTGTGATGCACGGGACATTATTGAATGTCGCCTCTTCGGCCACATTACCTGAATCTGTAACGATACCCATGGCATTTACTGTGAGATAACCGAATTCGAGATATGTAAGCGGATCAATAATAACAAAATTCTTACATTCGGACGGTACCAGTGCGTCTATCACCTGTCTGGCTTCTTTACGCAAGGGAGCGATGATAAGATGATCACCAGCCGAACGGATAACAGCATCAACCATTTTCTTCAGATTCATCTTGTCTGACATCAAAGCCTTACGGTTTAGGGTAAACACGAAATAAGCCTTCTCTTTGATACCATTGGTATCGAATATGGCAGGACGATGCAGACGGGAATGATTGAAACGAAGTGTATCCATCAGTATATTACCGACCATATACACCTGGGATATCTCGGCACCCTCTCTACTGACGATACTGTTGCTGCCCATGCCCGCTGTAAATAGTAAGTCGGACAGTCCGTCAATAACCATACGGTTAATCTCTTTAGGCATCTTGATATCAAAAGAACGGGTACCGGCAACCAAATGAGCCAGTTTCTTCCCTTTTTTCTTTGTCACAATGGCTGCCGCCATTGTAGAAGCCAAATCGTCGACTACAATCACCACATCTGTCGGATTGTTATCCAGATACTTGTCAAATTCGGACATGACCCTACCCGTCAACTCGTTGAGACTTATACAGTCTACACCGAGATAAACATCCGGTTTGGATATATTCAAGTCGGAAAAGAGAGAATCTTCAAGGGTCTCATCTGATGCGACACCTGAATAGACCAAACTATAGTTAATATCTTTTCCATCGTTTTTAGCCTTGTTTATTGCCCATATTATAGGAGCCACCTTGATAAAATTAGGGCGTGCACCGGTAACAATACAAATATTCATATACAATAGAGTTTATTTCGTTACTTCAGCCAGTCTGGCAGCCAGTTTATCTGACATAACAGTAGAAAGCGCCACTTTACCGTCAGGACCGACAAGATACATGGACGGTATCCATTTTATTTGATACAATCCGGAAATAATCGTGTCATGCCACTTTTTCAATTCACAGACACTGTAATACTTCATCCCAATCTGATTGACAGCGCTCGTCCATGCCTTTTTATCGTTATCAAAAGAGACACCTATAAACACCACTCCCTTATCTTTATACATATTATAAAGATTCACGATATTGGGCGCATCTTTACGACAGTCTGGACACCAAGACGCCCAAAAATCAATCACTACGTACTTGCCTTTGAACTGACTGAGCGAGACAGCATTACCATTGATATCGGTAAGTTTGAAATCTGGCGCTGGCGTCCCTGTCTTCAATAGTTCCACAGCATATTTGTCATCATCATCTTCTGCACTGGCCTGAATACTGTATCCGCCAATAAACAACAAGATGATGAATGTATACAAAAAATTCTTTCCCATCATGACACCTCTAACTTTCTTTGAATAAATCTTTAATACCACCTATGCTGCCCAATAGATTCGTTGCTTCGTAAGGCAAATAAACGGTTTTCGTCTTATCACCGGTGGCCACTTCCTGCAACATGGCGATATACTTCTGAGCCAACAGATAATTAGCAGGATTCGTGCTTTTACCTACAGCCTCCGTAATTTTCTGAATGGCTATTGCTTCAGCTTCAGCCTTGCGGATACGTGCCTGTGCCTCACCTTCAGCATTAAGAATAGCCATCTGCTTTTCAGCCTCGGCATTATTGATCGTTGCCGTCTTTTCACCTTCCGATTTCAAAATGGCAGCAGCTTTCTGACCTTCGCTCGTCAGAATGGTGGCACGTTTGTTACGTTCAGCCTGCATCTGCTTTTCCATAGCCTGCAGCACGCTCTCAGGAGGAGTGATATCCTGCAGCTCTACACGGTTTACCTTGATACCCCATTTATTGGTTGCATCATCAAGTACTGCACGCAGTTTGGTATTAATCGTATCACGTGATGTGAGCGTCTCGTCGAGTTCCAGTTCACCGATTATATTTCGCAGAGTGGTCTGAGTAAGTTTCTCGATAGCGTTGGGCAGGTTATTGATTTCATAAGCCGCCTTGAAGGGGTCTACAATCTGAAAATACAACAGCGCATTGATCTGCGTCTGTACATTATCCTTCGTTATCACATTCTGCTTATCGAAATCGTATACCTGTTCACGCAGATCGATGGAATCAGAATAGATGTACCGTCCCCTACTCATTGTGACGATATTCTTCGCCTTGTCGATAAAAGGGATTATCACATTGATACCCGGCTTGAGGGTAGCAAAATACTTACCCAGACGCTCAATAATCTTTGTTTCTGACTGTGGGATTATCACCAGACTCATCTTGGCGAAAATCAGTACGCAAACCACTATTGCGATTAGTACATAAGTTGTAATTGCCATAACTATAAATTTTAATGATATAATACTAAATTTTCTCCACCGTGATAATGATACTCTCACGGTCTACCACTTTCACCTTTTCATTTTTTGATATTTCAGCTCCGTCTTTACTGAGTGCTTTCCAGTCGTCACCGTCAATAGCGACACGACCATATCCGCCCGCTGAGATGGTTTCACTGACGCGTCCTTCCCTACCAATGAGAGCATCTGCATTACTGACCCTTTCACCATCAGTATGTCCATGCAGATATTTCAGTGCCAATGGACGGACCGTAAAGATACATATTGCCGATGCTACGGCAAATGTGAGTATCTGTGCCACGAACCCACCGCCGACAGCGGCCACTACTGCAGAAACGGCTGCCCCGATAGCAAAGCACAAAATATAGAAAGTGCCACTGCTAAGTTCGATAATAAGACTAAGTATAGCCAGAAACACCCATATCTGCCATACATTTTGGGATAGATATTCAATCATCGGTTTCCTTTATTGATTAATATTATTTGCAAATTTACATAAAATAAAAATACGGCACAAATATTAGTCGATAAAAAATATATAGTTTTCCTTTAATAATATAAAGGATGAAGAAATAAGTTAAAATAGTCTTTCATAAATTAGTAAATATAATTTAAAGTATTATATTTGCACTATCATAACAAACTAAAAACTATTGAACAAATGAAACGAATCTTAAGTATGGGATTATTATCCCTCGTTGCCCTTTGCTTTACGATCCATGCATCAGCTGCAGATGATTACAGCAAGTATTATACGAACCTTCCGGTGCAGTTGCAACAGGTATCTGCACCTATTATTCCCGCGACCACTGTATCTATCAAGGATTACGGTGCTGTGGGAGACGGAGTCACGCTGTGTACCGAAGCTTTCAATAAAGCGATGAGCGACCTTCAGAAGAGAGGTGGCGGTCATCTCAACGTACCCGCCGGCGTCTGGCTTTCAGGACCAATCGCTTTCAAGGATAACATAGACCTGCATCTTGACAGAAACGCGATGATACTGTTTTCGCCTGACAAATCACTATATAACAAAGACAGTGACGGTAAAGTACTAGACAGATGTGTGCCGATGATCAACATCAGCAAACGCAAGAATGTAAGTATTACAGGTGAAGGTACAATAGACGGCAACGGAAAATACTGGCGACCGGTAAAACATTCTAAAGTCAGCGATGCCGAATGGAACGAATTTAAGGCGATGGGCGGAACAATAACAGGTAACGGACAATTCTGGTATCCCTATCAGTTGAACAACGGACTGCCTGAAATAGCGAACTCGGCTGAAGAAACAGAGAAGTTGCGCGCAGACCTTGTACGCATCACTGACTGTGAGAATATTCTGATACAGGGTGTGACATTCCAGAATTCTCCCCGGTTTCACGTTCATCCTATACGTTGCACCAACGTGATTGTTGACGGTATCACGGCACGCTGTCCGTGGAATGCACAAAACGGAGATGCCATCGACCTGGCATGTGTAAGGAAAGCTATTATTGTAAACAGTATCGTGGATGCCGGTGACGACGGTCTATGTATGAAAGGCGGAGTAGGCAAAGCCGGTACCGACTGGGGTAAAACGGAGGATATTCTTATTCAGAACTGCAAGGTTTACCATGCTCATGGCGGTTTCGTTATCGGCAGTGAATTTTCGGGCGGAATGAACAAGATTGTTGTGCGAGACTGCACATTCAGTGGAACGGACACTGGACTCCGTTTCAAAAGTGGCGTAGGCAGAGGTGGTCTGAGTGAAAATATATTTATCAACAATATCTATATGAACAATATCAAAGACCAGGCCATTGTGTTCGAATGTACTTATGAAGACAAAAAGATGAACCAGAACGACGGGCACCTTAACGAAGCATCTGCGGCGGTAAAAAAAGAAATAGCACCTTTTACACCCGACTATCAAGACATTCACATATCCAACCTGGTCTGTAACGGTGCGGAGTCGGCAATAGTAATAAAGGGATTGGCAGAACTGCCTGTACACGATATCACCATCGACAACTCCACCATATCCGCAATAAATGGTATAGATATGATTAATGCGACAAACATAAAAATGAATAACGTCAACATCATCTCGGCCAAAACACCTTCGTTCAAACTCAATAACGTAAAGGGTATCATCCTTAACGGTAAAGAGATTAAATAGGAACAGAATCAATAAACACGAATTTTATATAACGGTGTCCCCTGTAGTGCGAGAGGTTTGTCGTGAGCAAAAAACACTTCTCCATCTACAGGGGATTTCAGTTCACTCAATACAGCCCCCAGATAAGGATCAATAATAGCAGCGAGTGTTTCACCTCTGCTCACCTCGTCGGCGGCATCCTTGTACTTATAGAAGATGCCACCGGTAGTGGCTTTTACGGTTACGAGATCATGGTCCTCATTCAGCATTGTGGAACTGTACCCCGATCCTACACGAACATCGGAAGATATGATGCCGGCTTGTTTCATAAAACGCAATATCGCCTCAAGAGTAATCACGCTGGATTTATTGGCCATAGCATGCGTCTGTCCGCCATAAACGGAGAAGGCTTTGGTGTTCCATATCTGCCAGTTATAGTTGAGCAGCGTCGTATCGAAAGGTTTGGGTTTATGTGTGCTGACATAAGGCATTCCGAACCACCGCGCCTCCTCCATCGCTTCATAACCCGTTTTGAGCATACGTACATGTGGTATAAAACTGCCCGGCATGTAGAAACTGGCCATCTGTATACCATATTCGTAACCCTCTATCGCCTTGAAGAGGGCCGCAGCTATACGCTGAGTCGTTTCTCCGTTTTCAAACCCCGGGAACATACGGTTGATATCCGTATCGTCCATCGCCCAGAAACGTTTTTCAATATTCATCGAATACGGGTTGGCGGACGGTATCACCAATATCTCGCAACCGTCGGTCAACTGTCCTGCGGTTTCGAGCAACAGCAATTTCCGCACCAGTTGCGAGATGATATACTGTTGCTGTACCTCATCACCTCGCATCGGACCCACAATGGCCAATGACTTTTCCCCTTCGCCGAATCTGAACCCATGTATTCTGAACTCGTCACGATAGGGAGATTTCATACTGTATATTATATCCTTTTTCATACTGATATTAATTATTTATCAAATGTATCCTGGCCAACAACGAACCCTCATATACGACAGGATATGCTCTCAGCGTAAAGAGTAATCCATGTACAGGAGAAAGAACTTCCTGCATCACATCCCCTGTGAGTGGGTCGACTATTTTCCCGATACATTCACCTTTGTCTACAACAATTGAATTCTTCACATCCGTAATAAATACGCCCGAGGCCAAAGCATTGACAAACGACACCTCGTCGCCTGATGAAACGATCGGATTTGTGATCACATCATCGACCGTCATCTTCCACATTCCGAAATGTGACAACAGGTTAAGAATGCCGGTAACAAGTTTGTCGCCCAAACTTTCATTGATACGCATACCTACCCCCATCTCAACAACCAGGGTATCCGTGCCTGTACTATTGAGAGAATAAGCCAGTGTAGCCTCAAGCACAGTGGCGGCATCGTGCACCCATATAAAATCCGTATTGAGCAGTTTGGCAAACGGCACCAGACGGTCGGCATCATTCTCATTGATACGCACCTGCGGTATTTCCCTTAAAAATATATTGCTTGAATGTATATCGATAACCATGTCGGCTCCCTTCAGATTCTCACAAATCGCATGTGCCGTCTGTTCGAACATCGACCCCTTGGGATCACCTGGAAAGATGCGGTTCATATCCAGGTCGAAATTAGGAATGCCACGCTTAATCGTATCAATACCCAGAGGATTCAGAGCCGGGAATATTTCCACCTGACCGTCAAGCATATCCAGATACTGCTTCAATATCCGGTTCAGTTTGTAGCATACGTATTGTCCTTCCAATTCGTCACCGTGCGTACCCGTAACGATACACACCCGCTTCTTGCCTACGCCACCCTTTATAATATTCTTCTTGATAAAAAGTTGTTCGTCTACAGGCAATGCTGTTTCTACTATTGCATCTATCATATTTCTTTTATTTCCTTTACGATTACCTTTACCTCTATCTGCTGTTGGGCGCAGCCGGTGAATACGCCTCTGTTTACGGCACAGTCGGCAGCATCCCTGCCATGAGCCAGTTTGACATAGCCATATTCTATCAATACATTATTAGTTGGGTCCACTCCTCTCCATTCACCATTACTATAAATTTCCACCCATGCATGGGTTTCACCTTGTCCGGTTATAAAACCGTTCACATATCGTGCGGGGATACCTTGGTATCTGCATAAAGCAATAAGTACATGGGCGAAATCCTGACACACGCCTTTCTCTTTTTTAAACGCCTCCACGGCCGTAGTATTCACAGCTGTAGAACCTGGCAGATAATCCATCCATTGATGCACAGCATTGCATAGCGCCATGGCTTTGTCGAGATTATCGCCACCGTCGAGTCTTACCACATGATAAAATTTGACCATGGGCTCGTCTATCATGGTAAGAGCCGAAGGCAGCATGTAGACAGACTTAGGCTTTTCATCGCATATTGCATAGGGAATCTGCGACACCTCACCGCAACTGATAAAGACAAACAAATCATGTGCGTCTGTCTTGTATCCGTACTGCACTTCGTTACCGAAACAGTCGGCATCATATTCCAGACTGTCATGCGGTTCCATGTACAGTTTATGACATTCCAAATTCTGGAAATCACATCGACACGGTATACAGCGCAACTTAAAGTGATGTCTGGTGACAGGATGGTCAAACCTTATGACAGTTTCATACTGATAAGAATAATACTTCATAACAATATCAATTGGTTCAGACACTTCAACAATTTGTTTCTGTACTCATCATCTTCTATATTGTAATTTTCAGGTTTAAGCATCTCGTCCAGTTTATCCTCGAAATTCGTATCGAAGAGACCTTCCTCCACAACCGCGCAGTGTTTGAGTCGTCGGTAGAACTCGCCCACACGTTTCCAACTGTATCTGAATCTGATACGCATATCAAGATATTCCGTCAGTCTGCCGGCAATAAGGAAATTGCGCACCCTCCCGTCATCGATTCGTTCATCCAGCGATCCCCAGAAAGAAAGCAGGCAGTCGGTCACCGTCTGTAGATTCGTAATATTGGTATCACCCTTTTCAGCCTCAGCCTTCATTTTAGACATGGCCATCTCCACATATCCCAATGTTTCCGACATAATCTCCCGGCGAAGTACAATTGCATTATCCATCGCCCTCTCCAGTCCACTTATCAGCGACGCAGGATTGTGCGAGTCATACATCAGCCCCAGTTTGAAAGCCTCTATATCCGGATAGGTATCAGCCACATCCATCGTATGATAATACATCTCATACTCATCCGTCGAACCGTCTATCATCTTGTCGTAACAGCGACGCAACAGATGCAAACTCGTATAGACTCTCTCTGTGTATCTTCCAAGCCAGTAGAGCCTATTGGCCTTCGTGGCAGAAATTGTATAGCAAACCATATTTTTATTGTTTTTATAATTAATTGTTCAGTCTTTCTCCATCACCCATGTATCCTTGAAACCACCGCCCTGTGACGAATTGACCACAAACGAGTCGGGATTGCGTGAAAATCTTGTCAAACCGCTTTTCCATACTTTCGTTTCTTTGCCCGATATCACAAAGGCTCTGAGATCAGCCTTTCTCTCCACACGTTCGTCACCCTCCAGTATCTCAAGGTCCTTGAAGTCGATTACCTCCTGCGCAATCCACCTACGCGGATTATCCACGATAAGTTGTTTCATCTCCTTCAGTTTCTCCTCATCCATATCCCTGCCGAAGAGAACGCCATACCCACCTGCCTCACTTACGTCTTTGATAACCAATTTTTCCAGATGATCCAGAATATAACGGTAATCCTTTTCGTAATACGGCAGATAGGTAGGTGCGTTCTGCAAAACCGGAGTCTCATCGAGGTAATACTTTACCATCTTCGGCACGAAGTAATAAATGCCCTTATCATCGGCGACTCCGTTGCCTAGGGCATTAACTAAAGCTACGTTCCCCTTTTTATATGCCTGCATCAAGTTGGGCACTCCCAAAAGTGACGAAGGCTCGAACGTAAGCGGATCCATATACTCATCACTAACACGTCTGTATATCACGCCAACCCTCTGGCGTTCACCATTTATTCCTAGATAATATACCATGTCGTCTTCCACGACCATATCACCCGGAAACGCCAATGTGGCACCTGTTTTCTCAGCCAGATAAGAATGCTCGAAGAAAGCGGAATTGTACCTGCCGGGAGTCAGTATGACGGATATGCCGCGCTCGTCGTTCACATACTCCAACATTTCATGCAGCAACCCACTATAGTTGCGGTTGTCGGCTATCGCAGATTCACTGAATGTCTCCGGACATACTTTTCTCGTAATCTTTCGGGCTATCATCGGATATGACGCCCCGGAAGGAATCCTCAAGTTATCCTCGAGTACATACCAGTTCTCATCTTTTCCCTGCACAAGATCTATACCCGAGATATGGGCATAAATCTTGTCTGCAGGTGTTATCCCTTCACACTCTGGTAGATAACCTTTTGATGCAAAAACGAACTCTTCCGGTACAATGTTATCCTTAATAATCTCTTTACCATGATAAATATCATAGAGAAACATATTAAGAGCTTTCACTCTCTGTATCAATCCTTTCTCCAGATAATCCCAGTCTTTCTTCGAGATTACACGTGGTATGGAATCGAATGGGAACAACTGTTCTTTGAATACGCCATGCTTGTATACACCGAACCTTACCCCAAACCGTTCCATCCACCTGTTCACCTCGTCTCTACTTTCAATCAAATTTTTCATGTTCGTGCCGTTTTATTTTGTGTTTGTGTTGTGTTATCGATTGCTGATTACATATTGTAACCTTTTCTTTTGCAAAAGTAGCAAAAAGAAAAGCACGACCCAAATAAAACAAGCAAAATGATATTAAAAAATTAATTTTAATATCATTTTGCTGTTATTATAAACTAATTGATTCCATTTTGGCAATGAAATCAAGGTTTTTTCTTTCAAAATGAAAGTTTCTGTAAAATATTACTTTGCGGTTAAATCTTTACCTTCGTATTGGCATATTGCATCAATCCATTTCTGTGGAAGTGCCATCGATTCCTTTTTCTCCAGATTGTATGCCACCATAATAGATGTACAGGTACATTTCACCTCGTCAGTATCTACATCGAAAACTTCCTGTTGAAGTGTAAAACTCTTATGTCCGATTCTTGATACCGCCGTACGTACTGCCACATTCGTATTACTGGTTATCTGCGATAGGAAGTCGCTTTCTATATGCACCACCATAATAGCTTCCTTGTCCCATTCCACGTTGGGGCACACTTCAGCTACATAATCCGTCTTGGCTGTATCATAATATTGAAAGTATACAGTGTTGTTCACGTGGCCGAATTTATCCACGTCGTTAAACCTTATCTGCACAGGTAAGGAATGATGAAACTCGATTTTTTCCATAATTATACATGTTTACCAAGTGCAAAGGTACACTTTTTTATTGTCTTTGCAAATTAAAATCGGGTTATCTCCGCATTTTCATCCATTTATTCCACCCTATTGATGGCTACATTGGGATATTCGTTGTTAATAATCATCAAAGGTGTCTCCGTATCCTTGCGGGTTGACTTGATAACCATATCTACGTGATATTCGGTTTCGTTAGCATGATGGTTCTCTTCCATCTCATAGGATACGATGATGTAATGTTCCCTGTCGGCGAAACGTTTCAGCAGACTGTCGAGGTCACATTTATTTTTAACCGTGAAACTGATAGCGCATGAGCGCAAGCCTACGTTTCTGAATACCATATTGAGCACCACCAGTCCGATAAGTACGATCACAGTCATGGCTATACCCAGCACATACATGCCTGCTCCTACAGCCAATCCGATACCAGCCGTGGCCCACAGTCCTGCTGCGGTGGTCAGTCCGCGTACAATCTGCTTCTGCAGAATAATAGTGCCGGCACCGATGAAACCGATACCCGAAACCACCAGCGATGCGATACGGCTCGGGTCCATACTGGTACCAGTACGACTCATCACATCCACAAAACCGTATTGTGATATGATCATCATCAGGGCACTTCCTGTGGCTACCAGAAAATGTGTGCGAAACCCCGCCTCCTTGGCATGACGCTCACGGTCGAAGCCAATGGCGGTACCAAGTATTCCTGCCAATAATATGCGAAGTATAAATTCTAATGTCATATCCATCTTTATTCCTCCTTTTTTGCAAAGAAAACACTATACTAATACTGTTTTTCCCCGTTGAGTATATACATTTTATCCTTATTGGCCTCCACCTGCGGCTTTTGCACTTTTTCGTCCCATTCGGTAGGATCTATACTTTCCTGAGAAATAGATATGGCATTCTGCGGGCATCCCCATACGTCGAGTACAACCTTGTTAATACCCTCTATCAGTTTTCTCTTTGTTTCCTCATCCTTCGGATAAGTCTTGATTGCTATGTATGGCATA
>OCTV010000105.1_pt1 | contig 32020 bp, 30 predicted proteins | sample 1539101 | NCBI WGS metagenome assembly OCTV01 (sample SAMEA3991422, study PRJEB22521) | metagenome | biome: anthropogenic terrestrial biome; feature: sewage plant; material: sludge | place: Sweden | collected 2012-09-26 | reverse complement strand
TAATAAATGATGTTTGCAGCATGAAAATTATCTATTTTATTGTTGTGTTGATATATACTAGTTTATTGTATAAAATGTTGTGCAAAATGTTAGGTTGATAATATGATTGTAAATATGTTATAATATACATATTGAATACGATTTTGCAGTATAACAGCATTCAACACTCTGGATTGCATAAGCAGGGAAGCTTGCAGAAAGCGTATTTTATTCTGTAGTTCATCATTACTGGAGAATAAAATAAGGACTTCGTATAAGATGCGGAGAAGGCTCTGCGGTCAAAATACTTATCGCATTTATAGTAATATATCTCGTCTTGAAAAGGAGAAAAAATGCCATATGGAAGATACAGAAGAGTTAGGATTAGGAATATTTAAAGAGGCAAGGAAAGGCTTCGATAAAGAAGATGTCCTCAAATATACTAATGAATTAACAGCTAAGATTACAGATCTTGAAAAACAGCTTAAGGAAGCAAAAGAAAAACCAGACCCAAATGCAGTCTTAAAAGATAAACAGCAAGCAGATGACCCTGCAGACAAGGCTAAAATAGCCAGCCTTGAAGGGGAAATAAAAACTCTTAATAACAAAATTAATTCAAGCAGCATTACATTAAAGAAAGTCGAAGAAGCACTGCAGTCAGAAAAGAAAGTACGTCAGAGTGAAAAAATGCTCTATGACGCTGAAACGGCAAAGTACACAGAAACAATAAAATCACTTTCAGCTAATGCCGGTGAAAATAAAGAAGGCGGTACTGATAACGGAGAACTTAATAAAAAGCTGACTCAGAAGGATGAACAGTTAAAACAAAAAGAAAAAGATCTTATCAGTGCTAAAAAAACAGTTGCAATGAAGGAGCAGGAAATTGAAGATCTCAATGCTCAGATTGCAGAACTCAAGGAAAATTCTAATAATCCAGATTCCGGTTTTAAAAGCACATTCGATATAGGAAGCGTATTTATTGAAGCACAGAATACTGCTAATAAGATTACAATTGAAGCCAAAAATGCCGCAGATAAGATGACTGAAGATGCAAAGAAAAAAGCAGAATTACTTGTAAAAGAGGCAAATGAATATTCTGAAAAAACATTAAAAGAAGCAAATGAAAAATCTGCTGCTATTATAAGTGAAGCTGAAAGTAAAGAAAAAGCAATAAGTAAATCTTCGAGAGAAAGCAGCGATGAGATGATTGCCAATGCTAAGAAGCAGTCAGAGGAGATCGTTGAAAATGCTAAAAAGGATGTTGCTCAGAAAACAACTGATGTCAACAGCAAAGCAGCAAATCTCGATAAAATTTCAGAGGATATCAGATCTTCATTTAAGGCTGATCTTGAAAAGCTTCAGGGAAATCTTAAAGATATAACAGATATGATGTCTGTTATAGGCAATGATGTTACAAAAACAGTTAATGATGCAAAGTTAAAAATTGATACGTATAGTAAATCAATGTTTAATGCGCAAGCTCTCAATGAGCTTATAAAATCATTTCCTAAGGTTGAAGAGTCATCTCAGTCAAAATCCGATAATCAGGTTAAAAAGGAAACTCAGAATCCTACACAGCCTTCAAATCAGAACCAGCAGAATAACACAAAACCTCAGGATCAGAAATCTGCAGAAAATTTTGATTACAAAGTAAATAAAAAGGTTTCGTGGGCAATGGATGACCTTGAAGCTCTTACAAAGCAGGTAGAAATGAATTCTGCATCAGGAAACAGCAAGTCAGATAATCAGAATAACAAAGCTGATGGAAAACACGCTAATCCAGATGCATGGAAGAATGATCTCGAGGCTCTGGCAAAAGAAGCAGAGGTACAGACTAAAAACACGGCACCTAATCAGGCGCCTAATCAGCCGAAAGCATCGGATAAATGGAAAAATGATCTTGCAGCTCTGGCAAAGGAAGCAGAGCTCGGAGATAACGTATAATATCAATATATTTTCAGGAAACTGTTTTAAATGGTTTCCTGAAAATTTATGTCCTGCAATATGATTTTATAATATACAGAAGAGATGATTATAATGGAAAATGTCATAAAAATTAAAACAGATGAAATAGGAAAATACGCCTCAAGTTTAAAAACCGGTGATAAAGTTTTGCTTTCCGGTTATGTATATACTTCACGTGATGCCGCTCACAAAAGAATAAAGGCTCTTATTGATGAGGGCAAGCCACTGCCTTATGACCTTAAAGGCGCTGTTATTTACTATGCCGGACCTACTCCTGCAAAGGACGGACAGCCTATAGGTTCATGCGGACCTACTACATCCGGAAGAATGGACAAATTTGCACCTGAATTTCTTGATATGGGACTTGCAGCAATGATAGGAAAGGGCGAAAGAAGTGAGGCTGTAAGGAATGCTGTCGTAAGAAACAAAGCGGTTTATTTTTGTGCTGTAGGAGGTGCCGGAGCACTGGCAGCAAGCTGTATAAAGAGCTGTGAGGTTATTGCGTTTGAGGACCTTGGATGTGAGTCAGTAAAGAGACTTTATATCGAAGACTTTCCTCTTATTGTTGCAAATGATGCCTCAGGCCGGGATATTTTTTCTGAGGGAAGAAAAAAATATTGCATTAAAGACTGAATAAATCAAATAAAAAACGTCTGTTAAAGGACGTTTTTTGAATATTTAAACAGTTATTCTGATAATATAATCTGAAATAAAATGTCGATAATAAATTTATACGAATCGTTCACAAAATTCACCTTGACAATCAGGAATATATATTGTATCATTATATACAACATATGGCCAGAGTGGTTTTATGTGCATACAATATATTGAGGAGTTGTGCTTGTATGAAGGTTCAAAAAAGGGATGGAAGAATAGCAGAATATGATGAGACAAAGATAGTTACCGCGATCAGAAAGGCAAATGCAGAGATATCTGATTCAGAAAGAGCAGATGATAAGATCATTCGTGATATAGTTGAGTATATCGAAAGATTTGCTGAAAACAAGCTTCTGAACGTTGAAACAATACAGGATATGATTGAAAGCAAGCTTGTTGCACAGGATAAATACATATTGGCAAAAAAATATATTATTTATCGCTATCAGCGAGCATTGCTCAGAAAAGTCAATACAACTGATGAATCTATATTAAAGCTTATTAAAAATGAAAATAAGGAACTTGCAGAGGAAAATTCAAATAAAAATACTATACTTGCTTCAACACAGAGAGACTATATCGCTGGTGAGGTTTCGAGGGATCTTACAAAAAGACTTTTGCTTCCTGAGCATATATCAATGGCACATGAGCAGGGAATGATACACTTTCACGATTCAGATTATTTTGTTCAGCCTATTTTTAATTGCTGTCTGATAAATATAAGCGACATGCTTGATAACGGCACAGTCATGAACGGCAAAATGATAGAGTCACCAAAGAGCTTTCAGGTGGCATGTACAGTAATGACTCAGATAATTGCTGCTGTTGCAAGTAATCAATACGGTGGTCAGTCTGTTGATATGATTCACCTTGGAAAATATCTTCGTAAAAGTCATGATAAATACATCAGGGAGATGAAGCAGAAATTCGCTGATAAGCTTGATGAGAAAACAATTGAGGATGTTGTTTCTGTACGTGTTTATGATGAGCTTAAGTCAGGCGTACAGACAATACAGTATCAGATAAACACACTGATGACTACAAACGGACAGGCACCATTTGTAACGCTGTTTCTTCATCTGGATGAAAATGACGAATACATAAAAGAAAATTCAATGATAATTGAAGAAATATTAAGACAGCGTCTTGAGGGAACGAAAAATGATGCAGGTGTGTATGTTACACCTGCTTTTCCGAAGCTTATTTATCTTCTTGATGAAAATAACTGTCTTAAAGGCGGAAAATATGATTACCTTACAAGACTTGCCGTAAAATGTTCTGCAAAGAGAATGTATCCTGACTATATTTCGGCTAAAAAAATGAAGGAAAACTACAACGGAAATGTATTCAGCTGCATGGGCTGCAGAAGCTTCCTTTCACCATGGAAGGACAGCAGCGGTAATTTTAAGTTTGAAGGACGTTTCAATCAGGGTGTTGTAAGTATAAACCTTCCGCAGATAGGAATAATCGCCGGACATGATGAAAAAAAATTCTGGAAACTTTTTGATGAACGTCTTGAGATATGTTTTAAAGCACTTATGTGCAGGCACAAGGCACTTGAAGGAACGATTTCAGATGTAAGTCCTATTCACTGGCAGTATGGTGCAATAGCAAGACTTAAAAAAGGCGAAAAGATAGATCCACTGCTTCATGGCGGATACTCAAGTATTTCACTTGGATACATAGGTCTTTATGAGCTTACAAAGCTTGTAAAGGGAGTAAGTCATACAACTGATGAGGGTTCAAAGTTTGCCATTGATGTTATGAACCATATGAGAGAGACAACTGATAAGTGGAGAGAGCAGACCGGCATAGGATTTGCTTTATACGGAACTCCTGCTGAAACACTCTGTTACAGATTTGCACGAATTGACAGACAGAGATTTGGTGTAATAAAAGACGTTACTGACAAGGGATATTATACAAATTCATATCATGTTGATGTACGTGAAAAGATCAATGCATTTGAAAAATTTCAGTTTGAAAGCCAGTTCCAGAAGATTTCATCGGGTGGTGCAATCTCATACATAGAAATCCCTAACATGCGTCATAACCTTGATGCAATGGAGGATATGGTGCGTTTTATTTATGACAATATTCAGTATGCAGAGTTTAACACAAAGTCAGATTATTGTCATGTATGCGAATTTGACGGAGAGATCATTGTAAATGATGATAATGAGTGGGAATGTCCTCAGTGTCATAACAAGGATCATGCAAAAATGAATGTTACAAGAAGGACATGCGGATACCTTGGTGAGAATTTCTGGAACAACGGCAAGACAAAAGAAATAAAGGAAAGGGTACTGCATTTATAATATGAATTATGCTCAGATAAAAAATTGCGATGTCGCAAATGGACCTGGAATAAGAGTTTCGTTATTTGTCAGCGGCTGCACACATCACTGCAAGGGATGCTTTAATTCCGAAACGTGGGATTTCAATTATGGCAGGGCATTTGACGATGGGGCGGAAAATATTATAATTAATGCATTGAATTCAGATTACATAAAAGGTATGTCATTGCTTGGCGGTGAGCCATTTGAATATCAGAATCAGAAAGCACTTATTCCGTTTATAGAAAAAGTAAAGCAGAGGTATCCTGATAAGAGTATATGGTGCTATACCGGCTATGACTTTGACAGGGATATAAAGGGCAGAATGCTTGATAAATATCCGGAAACAAAAATATTTCTTTCACTTATAGACGTTATTGTTGACGGTGAGTTTATAGAGAGCAAAAAAAATCTGTCACTGCGTTTCCGTGGTTCATCGAATCAGCGTATAATTGATGTAAAAAAGTCAATGGCCATAGGTAAAACGGTAGTTCTTGACGAATACGATACATAAAAAAGAGATGCTGTACTGCATAATAACTATGCGGTACAGCATTGTTTATATATGATAAAAATTATTAAGGGAAAACTTAAGGGGGATTTTTATGAACATTAAAGAGAGAGCGGCAAAATTAAAAATTGATATTCCGGCAGTGTTTATTGCCATGAAGAAAAAAGAAACACCGGTCATTGCTAAAATAACTGCAGGGATAACATTAGCATACGCATTGTCACCGATAGATCTGATTCCTGATTTTATACCTGTGCTTGGGTATCTTGATGATATTATTCTGCTTCCGGCACTTGTAGCACTTACAGTAAAGCTTATTCCGGCAGAGATATTAGCAGAGTGCAGAAATGAATCTGAGAACATGTGGAAGGACGGCAAGCCGAAGAAATGGTATTACGCTGTTCCGATAGTTGTAATATGGGCAATTATTATTATTGCAGTTATTAAAATGTTATTCCGATTGTAATTTAAAAAATATAATTGACATGGCTTCATTATAATAGTAAAATATATTTATAATGTTTAATGTTTTTATTTTGTAGATTATACAAATTCGTTACATTATATAAATTATATAAAATTACAGAACATGGGGGACAAAATTATGAAAAAATCAATATCAGCAATAATGTCATTGGTAATGACAGCAGCATTATTTACACAGGGTATGCCGATAACGGCAGGTACAGTTGATACACCGGTCTATATTGACAAGGGCATTTATGATCAGCTTATTGATTATGATTGGATAAATAAGTCAGGATATGATATTAACAGTGACGGAGTGATAAGCGAAGAGGAGTTCGAAAAAATAGAAATTATCAGTATTAATCTGGATGAAGTTAATGATATAAGTGGTCTGGAAAAGGCTGAAGGACTCAGAATCATTGGACTTTATGGCGGAAGCATTACGGATTTTTCTGTTTTGAGCGGACTTAAAAACCTGAAAAGTGTTTCAATCAGTAGTAATCCGATAAGTGATGTTTCGTATTTTAAGAGTATGAATCTTGAATATCTTGGCCTTGAGGATACAAATGTAAATATCGTGGACAGGATAAATTTGCTTCAGCAAAAGGAATTTGAAGTTCCTGTAGGATTTTATGGAGATGTAAGCTTAAAACCGTCCGGTATGCTTCCAAATGCGCAAATGATTATAGAGGATTCTGCAATTGCGGGATTTGGTACAGATGGCAGAGACTATACGTATTGTAATCAGAATGATTATCTTATTGCCAAAAAAGCAGGAGAAACTACATATTCGCTGCAATATTCAGGAGTAGAGATTGCAAAAGGAAAAATAAAAGTTGTTCCGTCTGAAATAATTAATCCTCAGACAGCTTCAGACGTAACAAAGGTGAGGAGTATTCAGACCTTCTACTCAAACGGCGAATTAACCCCGTATATTCTTACTGAGGATGGTGAATATTATTACTTTAAAGACGGAAAATACTATCTTTTTGACAATGATGTAAAAAAAGCATATGCAGAATATATAGACTTGACTGTTGAAAACACCAAGTTTATTTTAAAAAATGACGGCAGCTTTACAATAAACGGAAAGTCAGTATTTGGTGAAGATATAAAGGTTCTGGACATAATTGATCATTACGCTATAACAGATGACGGATCACTGTGGTTTTTGACTATAAAATTCGGTAACAGGATTGAAAAGTATAAAATTTACAGTAATTGCGAAGAATTCGTGAACGAAAGAATAGTAAAGCAGAAGGACGGAACAAATATACTTGTATACTGCGATACAGTGAGGGATGAATTTGATAAGGAATATATTTTTGAGATTGGTGATATGAACATAGTCAGTGTATATGGAAAAGATTATATGGTTATTGACGATCAGGGCAATCTATGGGATCTGAATGTTAATAGTAATTTTTATGCGCCTTATCCAAAGATTATTGCTCAGAATGTAGTAAAGGTTGGCACTATTTATCAAAACGGTTCATCAGACAAAATAGTATATGCTGATACTGACGGTAACCTTCACTACTGTGACAGTAATTATGATGTTGGCCATTATACTGTTGATGACATTGTGGCAAGTGATGGGTATTTTACAGTATATAACAGCGGGCCTTTTGATCAAATCCGCAATTACACTTTCAAGGAGGGGGCAACTGTTGATGGTGTGAAAATAAGCAGATATAACGATGTACATGGATATGGACTGCTGAGTAATAATCAAACATTGCATTTGAACTGTATTGGCAGATATATGGCTGTTTCCGATGTAAAGGATTCATTTGGTACAGTTTATGACACGGAGGCAAATGATTTATCAGTTTTAATTCAACGCACTGACTATACGCTGTGGGAGTACAGAATCGGCGCCGGTACAATAACACCTGTTACAGATGAAATATTAAAATCTGAAAAAAGAGAAGACAATTTAAAAATGTCTGATGTTATTTCGATCACCACGTATATGACGGGTATTGGTAATCTGAAAGACAGTCAGTTGAAACAATACGATATGAATGCAGATGGAAAGATAAATTCACTTGATGTTATCCTGATGAAAAATATGCTTCTATAGGATGTTAAATTATCAATCAACATAACATTACATACATTATAAAAATCACATAACATGGGAGACAAAATTATGAAAAAATCAATATCAGCAATAATTTCATTGGTGATGACAGCAGCTTTATTTACGCAGACTATGTCAATAACGGCGGTTACCGTTGATACACCGGTTGATATCGACAAGAGTATTTATGACCAGCTGTTAGACTTAAATGAAGGATATGATATTAGCAGTGATGGAGTAATAAGTGAAGAGGAATTTAAAAACATACAGTATATTCGTATTAATCTGGATGATGTCAAGGATATAAGCGGTCTTGAAAAAGCTGAACGACTCAGACGTATCAATCTTTCAGGTGGAAGTATCACAGATTTTTCTGTTTTGTGCGGCCTTAAAAATTTAAGAATAATTTCAATTAATGATAATCCGGTAAATGATATTTCATATTTCAAAGATATGAATCTTAACTTTCTGTATCTTGAGGGTACTAATGTAAGTGTGGAAGATAAAATAAGCATGATTAAGGCAAAGGATATAGAGGTTCCGGTAGGATTTGCTGAAAATTTTAATATAAAGCCGAGCGGATTGTTCGAAATTGAACTGGTTATAGAGGATAATGAGATTGCGGGATTTGGTGAAAATGGTGAGGCAAGAACATATGATAATTTCTATAATGATATTATAGGAAAGGAGCCTGGAGAAACTACATATTCAGTAATGAATGGTGGAAAGGAAATAGCAAAGGGTAAAATAAAAGTCGTTCCTTCTGAAGTAAAAAAACCTCAGTCTGATTTATCAGGCATAAAGGTGGATAAAATTGAAGAAATACACAGAGATACAAAGCCAATTGCAGGTATACTCACAGAAGATGAAAAATATTACAATTATAAAGATGGAAATTTTGTTCTTGTTGCGGATAATGTAAAGACAGTATACACAAAACATATATCCGGAAATTACGGTGAATATATTTTAAAAAATGACGGAACCTTTACAATAGAAGGAAAGCATGTGTTTGGTGACAATACTAAGGTTTCAGAAATATGCGGTGACTATGCTATAACAGATGACGGCTCACTTTGGTTTATAACTGTAAGTGGTAATGTCATCCAAAAGACAAAAATCTGCAGTGATTGTGAAAAATCTCAAAATGAAAGACTGGTAATCAAAAAGGACGGAACAGTTATACTTGTATTGTATTCTAGACAGAACAATGAATCTGATAAGGCAACTATTTATGAAATCGGTAAAATGAACATAGTTCATGTACAGGATATTGATCAATTTATTCTTGATGATCAGGGAAATGTATGGAGTTTGAATACTGAGGATTATTATTCTGTTCCTGATGTAAAGCTTATTGCAAAAAATGCGGTAAAGCTTGGTTCAATACCCCCATTATCATTATCTGTATATGCGACTGCTGAGGGCAAGGTTTATAGTTGTTATGGCGGAGAAGAGATCAAAACAGTTAAACCCCAACATATTGTGGTAAAAGATGGTTATAACTATTCCATGCTTGGTACCTCACCTTACGTGAGAGAAGATTATTATGATTTCATGGATGAGGCTACTGTGGCAGGTGTTGAAATATGCAATGATGACAGAATATACGGAAGAAGTGTACTGTACCGTGATAAAACATTGTATATGACTTGCCTTGGCAGACATATAGCTATTTCGGATGTAAAGCAGTCATACGGGGCATATTACGACAAGGCGGCAAATGATTATTCAATTCTGATTGTACGCAATGACAATACACTGTGGGAATACCGGATCGGTGCTGATACACTTACACAGGTTACAGATGACACAGTAAAATCTGAAGAACCAAAGGTAACGGAAGCGCCGGTAACGACAACAAAAGCACCGGTAACAACAACGGTAAAACAGGTAACACCTACTAAAGCCACTCAGACAACTACAACACTTCCAGAGGAAAAATTAAGTGTGGCTGATGTTATTTCACTTATCAGATATATGACAGGCGGAAGTAATCTGACAGATAGTCAGATAAAAGAATACGATATGAATGCAGATGGAAAGATAAATTTACTTGATGTTATTCTGATGAAAAATAAGATTGTCGGAGATAATAAATAATCAACAAGGATATTTAAACAGACAATGGGACGACGTGAGCATCGTCCCATAAAAATCACATAAACTGGGGTGCAAAATCATGAGAAAAAGAATATTAAAAATATTGTCATTGGTAATGACAGGAGCTTTATTTACACAGGCTATGCCGATAATGGCAAATACCGTTGATATACCGGTTGATATCGACAGGAGTATTTATGATCAGCTTGCAGATTTTAATGATGGATATGATATTAACGGGGATGGAGTGATAAGTGAAGAGGAATTTAAAAACATAGATTTTATTTATATTAATCTGGATAATGTAAAGGATATAAGCAGTCTGAAAAAGGCTGAAGGACTCAGAAGTATCGATCTTTCAGGCGGAAGTATTACAGATTTTTCTGTTTTGAGCGGACTTAAAAATCTAAGAAGAATTACAATTAATAATAATCCGGTAAAGGACGTTTCATATTTTAAGAATATGGATCTAAATTTTCTTTATCTTGATGGTACTAATGTAAGTGTTGAAGACAGAATAAGTATGATTCAGACAAAGGATTTTGAAATTCCGGTAGGATTTATTGAAAATTTTAATTTAAAGCCGAGCGGCATGATTAAAACTGAAATGTTTATACAAGATAATGAGATTGCGGGATTTGGCGAAAACGGTGTTGCAAGCATAGATGAGGGTTTCTATAATGATATTATTGCAAAGAAGGCAGGAGAAACTACATATTCGGTAATGTATGACGGAAAGGAAATAGCAAAAGGTAAAATAAAAGTCGTTCCGTCTGAAGTGAAAAATCCTCAGTCTGATTTATCGGGCATAAAGGTAGATAAAATTGAAAGCGTATACAGAAACGGAAAGCCAATGCCATGTATACTTACAGAAGATAATAAATATTATAACTATAAACACGGAAAATTTGTTCTTGCTGCGGATAATGTAAAAACAGCATATGGACAATATATAAGTTCAGCTGATATGAATGACGGCGAATTTATTTTAAAAAATGACGGTAGCTTTACGATAAATGGAAAATCCGTATTTGGTGACAATACTAAGGTTTCAGAAATATGCAATGACTATGCTATAACAGATGACGGCTCACTTTGGTTTATAACTGTAAATGGTGATGTCATTGAAAAGACTAAGATCTGCAGTAATTGTGAAAAATTCGAAAATGACAGACTGGTAAGCAAAAAGGACGGAACAGTTATACTTGTATTCTGCTCTACACAGAAAAATAAATTTGATAAGGCAAATATTTATGAAATCGGTAAAATGAATATAGTTCATGTACATAATATGGATGACTTTATTCTTGATGATCAGGGCAATATATGGAATCTGAATACTAAGAATTATTATTCCGCTCCTGATGTAAAGCTTGCTGCAAAAAATGCTGTGAAGCTTGGTGCAGTAGTTCTCAACGGTTCATTAAGCAGAGCGGTATATGCGGGTGCTGACGGTAAGGTTTATTACTGTCACGACGGAAAAGAGCTTACGTCAGTTACTGCTGATGACATTGTAGAAAATGATGATTATGATTATTATACAATTTACGACGGAATCTATGAGAAAAAAGATACCTATGCTTTCATGGATAAAGTAACTGTTGCAGGTGTTGAAATATGCAATGATGACAGAATATACGGAAGAAGTGTACTGTACCGTGATAAATCATTGTATATGACTTGTCTTGGCAGATATATGGCTGTTTCCGATGTAAAAGAGTCATACGGGGCATTTTACGACAAGGCGGCAAATGATTATTCAATTTTAATTCTACGCAATGACAATACACTATGGGAATACCGGATCGGTGCTGATACACTTACACAGGTTACTGAAGAAAAATTAAGTGTGGCTGATGTTATTTCGCTTATCAGATATATGACAGGCGGAAGTACTCTGACAGATAGTCAGGTGGAAAAATATGATATGAATGCAGATGGAAATATAAATTTACTTGATATTATCCTGATGAAAAATAAGATTATCGGAGATAAAAAATAAATAATCAATATGGGTATTGAAAAAGACAATGGGACAATGTGGGCATCGTCCCATAAAATTGCCGCTATTCCGCATTGCTGTTTCAATTTTTATATAATTATAAAAATATGGTTGTTATAGCAAATCACAATCATGTATTGTCAATTTTTATTTTGTTAACTGCAAGCTACCAATGTTATTTCCCGCTTTGCAGGTGATCTTATTGATATAATGGGGATTATTAATATGTTTATTGACACAAGCTCATAATAAAGTTATAATAAAAATACGATAAAAAACGGAGGTACACTATGGCACGACCAGTTAAGTGGAGAAAAATTGAAAACATACCGACGGTACCGTATTTTGTGCCGTCTGAAAAAGATATTGATGAGATACCGGGAAATATTATAAAACTTGAAGAGCTTGAAGCGGTTCGTCTTAAAGACCTTGAGGGACTTGAACAAGAAGAATGTGCACAGAAAATGCAGGTTTCACGTCCGACATTTCAAAGAATTCTTATTTCAGCAAGAGAAAAGATTACAGACAGCCTTGTTAACGGAAAAACTCTCAAAATTGAAGGCGGTAATTTTACAAGAAATATTTGTCCAGTGAAATGTGAAGACTGCGGTAAGCAATGGTCAGAAAGCTTTGAGAAGCTGGAGAGAATAAAGAATGGTGAATATATATGTCCGTCTTGTGGTTCCAGTAATGTTGGATGCATTAAGAAATGCGGAGAAAAGTTTTGTAATAAAAATTGCCGACGTCATTGTGGTGAAATATAAAATATTTATCCGGTTGTTTTTTTGACAGCCGGATTTTTTTGTAATTAGTTATTGACATATGCTCACAAGCGTGTTATTATAGTTATGGACATATGTTAATAATATTTTTTAAAGAGGTGATATTATGCCTGAAATAGATGGTATGGGTCCAATGGGTTTTGGTTCACAGACTGGAAGAGGTATGGGTTTACGCAGAAATACTTCGGGAAATGCAATGTTAGGTTGCAGACGAGGATTACAAAGAAGCTGTTCGGAATCTTATGTCAGAAATACAGAAAGCTTAAAGCAATACGAAAATCAACTTGAAAAAAGGCTCAGTGAAGTAAGAAGCCAGATTGAAAAGCTGCATTAATTCTTGAAAGAGGGGCAGAAAATATTTGTCCTGTTTTATTTATATATTGACATATGACCAAAATAGTGATAAAATATTGAGCATAAGACCATAATCTTTGAGGTGATATAATTGAAAGTTAGCATTTTAACTGAAAACAGAACAAGCAAAGGAAAGTTCCTTGCAGAGCATGGTTTATCTTTGTTTATTGAACATAACGGAATAAATATTTTGTTTGATACAGGACAAACAGATGTTTATTGTCATAACGCAGATATTATGGGTGTTGATTTAAGAAAAACGGATTGCATTGTTTTAAGTCATGGGCATTATGACCATTGCGGTGGCTATGTGCATTTTCCAGTGAAAGAAAAATACCCTATAACTTATGTGCGGGAAATGGCTTTTGAAAGAAAGTTTACGAAAGATAAAAATGGTTACAGAGAAATAGGTATCCAATGGTATTATAATGATTACAAAGACAATATTATTTTAACTGAGTCCAAAACAAAAATCGTCGAGAATATATATCTTTGTTCGGATATACCCTTTTCCGTTCCTTTTGAAGAACCGTTTAAAGGTTTACTTGTTCAGAATGGTGAAGAAAAAATAACGGACAGAATGCAGGATGAACAAATGCTTGTTATTGACACGGAAAAAGGAATTGTTATTTTTATAGGGTGCAGCCACCCTGGAATAGCAAACTGTTTGAGTTATGTAATGAAGCTTTTCCCTAATAAGAAGATAAATACGGTTTTTGCAGGAATGCATCTTGAAGTCGTAAGCGATGAAAGGTTTGAAAAGACTATTGAATTTCTGAAGCAACTTGATATTGATAAAATTATTCCTGTTCATTGCACAGGAGTTACCAAAGCATGTGAAATGAAACGTATTTTTGGAGAACATTGCAGTGTTTATGGGGCTGGGGATAGTTTTGAAATATAATTTTATAAAAGGAAGAAAATACATTGGTCCATACTTACAAATTAAACTATTGCTTTATAGCAATTGACGGAAACAGCGGAAGCATTCATCTTCTGGATGAAATAACTTATGATATTTTAAAAGATTCAGAGGAATTACCCGAGCTGTCAGAAACAATACAAAGATTAAATAAAAGGTATTCTTTGAATGAAATTGAAGATGCTTACAATGAAATAATTGAGCTTAAAAATGATGATGTTCTTTTTACAGAAAATCAAGATTTAGAAAAGCTGGCACATTCAAAAAATATTGATACAAGTGTTAAGGCAATGTGCCTTCATGTATCACATGACTGTAATTTAAGATGTGAGTATTGTTTTGCATCTGAAGGAGATTATAACTGCGGACGAAAACTAATGAGTATAGAAACAGCGAAAAAAGCTGTGGATTATCTTATTAAAAATTCAAAAGGCAGATCACACATTGAAATAGATTTTTTCGGTGGAGAGCCGATGATGAATTTTGATGTTGTGAAAGAAACAGTAGCTTATGGAAGAAGCCTTGAAAAAAGTATCGGTAAACATTTTTGGTTTACTACAACCACTAACGGCACTTTGATGAATAAGGAGCAAATTGACTTTATTAATGAGAATATGGACAATGTAGTTATCAGCGTTGATGGGAGGAAAGAAATTCATGATAAAATCCGCCATGACTGTGCAGGAAACGGTAGCTATGACAGAATAATACCTAACGCTAAAGAACTTGTTGAAGGAAGAAACGGTAAAAGCTATTTTATTAGAGGTACTTTTACTGCAAAGAACAAGGATTTTTCAAATGATGTTATGCATCTTGCAGATTTAGGTTTTAAAGAAATATCTGTTGAGCCTGTTGTTGGTTCGGGGAGTGATTTGTATTTTACACAAGCAGATGTTCCTGAATTGCTGGCAGAATATGAAAATCTTGCATTAAAATATCTGGACAGACTGTCTAAAGGCGATGGTTTCCGCTTTTATCATTTTAATATTAATCTCTATGACGGACCATGTTTGTTTAAAAGAATAACCGCTTGCGGTGCAGGATATGAATATGTAGCGGTTGACCCTGACGGAAAGATTTTTCCATGCCATCAATTTGTAGGTCATGATGAGTTTTCAATAGGTGATATAAATATTGGCATAACAAAACCTGAACTAAGTAAAGAATTTCAGCAGAATACTATTTTTAAAAAGCCAAAATGCCGTGACTGTTGGGCAAAGCTCTTCTGCTCTGGCGGATGCCATGCAAATGCATTTTTTACAAACGGCAGTATTTATGAGCCGAATGAATTAAGCTGTACTTTGCAGAAAAAGAGAATAGAATGTGCTGTAATGATTCAAATTAAGATTGAATCTGAAAAAGCAGAAAAAGAGGAGGAAAATCATGTTTTGCTGTAATTTTTCAGACAAGGTGTTAGAACATTTTATGGCTCCAAGGAATTCAGGAAGCATGGTTGATGCTGACAGCATCGGTACAGCTGGAGATCCAGCATGCGGTGACAGTTTGACTTTATATATTAAAGTTAAAGATAATATCATTGAAGATATAAGTTTTATGGTTTTTGGCTGTGTTGCTGCAATTGCAACAAGCAGTATAACAACAGAACTAGCAAAAGGCAAATACTTGGACGAAGCTTATAAAATCACTGATCAAGATATTGCGGATGCACTTGATGGTTTGCCTGAACAAAAAATGCATTGCTCAGTACTTGGAGCAACTGCGCTCAAAAATGCCATAGATAATTATTATTCAAAAATAAACGGAAAGTGAGATTTTGCTATGGAAAAGAAAAGTGCCAATATGAAAACCTGTTTACAGCCTGCACCAAAGGTTCTTGTTTCATGCAGAGGACTTGATGGTGAGGATAATGTTCTTGCTGTGGGATACTGCGGAAATTGCAGCTATGCGCCGCCTATGGTTATGGTGGGAATTGTTCCATCAAGGTATTCCTATAAAATGATTAAGGAATCAGGCTGTTTTGTCGTAAATCTTGTTGATGCAAGTTATCAGAAAGAATTCGATTATCTTGGGAAAAACAGCAAACATGACGGCGATAAGCTTGAGGCAATGAATATTAAGCTTGAAAATGCTAAAATTGTCAATGCACCTATAATGTCAGATTGTCCTGTAAATATTGAATGTACGGTTGTGGATTCAATCGTTACAGGTTCCCATGAAATGTTTATTGGGAAAGTTGAATATGTTCATGCAGATGAATCCATGGTTGACAATGAAGGTAATATAGATTTTTCTAAAATCAATTTTATAAAATAATTAGGAGAAGTTAAAATGTCAGAAAATCAGAAATCCTGTTCAGAGGAATGTTCAAAGGAATCATGCGAAGGTTGCAGTAAAAATCCTGAAAGCTTGATAGAGAAAACACATGAGTTTAACTCAATTAAGAAGGTAATAGGCGTTGTCAGCGGTAAGGGTGGCGTTGGAAAGTCAATTGTTACTTCAATGCTAGCGGTTCTTATGAATAGAAAAGGCTATAGGAGTGCTGTTCTTGATGCAGATGTAACAGGTCCATCAATTCCAAAAATATTTGGTATCAAGGAAAAAGCTCAAGGCAGTGAAATCGGTTTGTTTGCAGCAAAAAGTAAAACTGATATAGGAATTATGTCTGTAAACCTTTTGCTTGAAAATGACACAGATCCCGTTGTGTGGAGAGGTCCTATAATTGCAGGAACGGTTAAACAGTTCTGGACAGACGTTCTTTGGGGCGATGTAGACTATATGTTTATAGATATGCCTCCTGGAACTGGTGATGTTCCTCTTACTGTATTTCAGTCAATTCCTGTCGACGGAATCATTATTGTTACGTCACCACAGGAGCTAGTTTCCATGATAGTAGGAAAGGCTGTAAAAATGGCGCAGATGATGAATATTCCAATATTGGGTCTTGTAGAAAATATGAGTTATTTCAAATGTCCTGATTGCGGAAAAGAAATAAGTGTATTCGGAGAAAGTCATGTTGAGAAGATTGCCGCAGATAATAATATTACAAATATAGCAAAGCTTCCTATCAACCCTAAGATAGCAGCTGCATGCGATAAGGGTGCTATTGAACTTTTTGATGGAGATTGGCTTGATAATATAGCAGACAATTTTGAAAAAATGATCGATTCGGAGAAATAACATGGAAAATTATTCAGAAAAAGCGATGAGCCTATTTAAACAAGGATATAACTGCTCGCAGGCTGTTTTTCTAGCATTTTGTGACAAAACAGGACTTGATGAAGTAACTGCTTTAAAAATATCATGTTCATTCGGCGGCGGAATGGGAAGACTTCGTGAGGTCTGCGGAGCTGTTACAGGCATGTTTATGGTTGCAGGAATGCTTTACGGTTATTCTGATCCAAAGGATAACATCAGCAAAACTAAACATTATAAACTTATTCAGGAGCTTGCAGATAAATTTAAGCAGGAAAATGGTTCAATTATATGCCATGAATTATTAGGACTTGGTGCGGGTGCTGATAAACCTGTTCCGGAAATCCGAACTGACGATTATTACAAAAAGCGCCCTTGTGTAGAATTGGTTGGATTTGCGTCAAAAATTATGGAAGAGTACATTAAATCTAAGGAGGAAGAAAATGAAAATAGCATTACCTGTTGAGGAAAAAACGATGAATACACCTGTATGTGTATCGTTCGGAAGAACACCACTTTTCGTGATATTTGATACTGAAAGTGGTGAGTATGAATTTATTGATAATAGTGCTGCCGCAAGTCAAGGCGGTGCTGGAATAAAAGCAGCACAGCTTCTTGAAGATAAAGGAGTGAAAGCGGTTATTACATTCCGTTGCGGTGAGAATGCAGCTGGAGTATTAAAGCCGGCAGAAATTGCTCTGTACAAAGCGGTTGACGGAACTGCTTTTGATAATATTGAAAAATTCAAGGTAGGAGAGCTTTGTTTGCTTGATGAAATTCATTCGGGATTTCACAATCACGGAGGAAAACAATAATGCAGATTGCTGTTCTCAGCGGTAAAGGTGGTACAGGTAAAACTTTTATTTCTGTTAATCTTGCATGTGTTACTGAAAATGCTGTATATGTTGATTGTGATGTAGAAGAACCTAACGGACATCTTTTCTTTAAGCCTGAAATTACAGCAAAACAGCCTGTTTCTGTGAGTGTTCCGGAATGGGATGAAAGCAGATGTACATTATGCCGCAAGTGTATGGATTTCTGCCGGTACAATGCACTTGCTATGATAAAAGAAAAGCTTTATGTTTTCAATGAAGTCTGTCATTCCTGCGGTGGCTGTATGATACTTTGCCCTCAAAAAGCAATAACCGAAAAGCCTCGTGAGATAGGTGTTGTAGAAACAGGAAAATCAAGTGATGTAACAGTTCTGACGGGTTATCTTAATACGGGAGAGGTTTCAGGTGTGCCTGTAATTAAAGCACTTCTTGAAAAGCTTGATGGAAGCAGTGAAACAATTATTGATTGTCCACCGGGAAGTGCATGTGTTGTCATGGAGAGCATAAAAAAATCTGATTATTGTCTGCTGGTTGCTGAGCCGACATTGTTCGGAGTGCATAATTTTCAGATGGTATATGAGCTCGTAAAGCAGTTTAAAAAACCGTTTGGAGCAGTTTTGAATAAGAGTATTGAAAATGATAATCCCGCAAGGAAATTCTGTGAGGACAATAATATTCCTGTCCTTTCCGAGTTTCAATATGAGGAACAGCTTGCCGAGCTTAATTCTGAAGGACTGATTGCTGTTTGTGAATGTGAATCTTATGCACAAAAATTCAGACAGCTTCTGTCGGCAGTAAAGGAGGCGGTTTCATGAAACAGCTTCTTATCCTAAGCGGAAAAGGCGGAACGGGAAAAACGACAGTTTCGTCAGCTTTAATTGCACTAAGCGGAGTAAAAGCCTTTGCTGACTGTGACGTTGATGCACCTAATCTTCATCTTGTAACAGCACAGGATATTAAACCGAACACAAGTAATTATTACGGATTTCAAAAAGCCTATATTGATTTTGAAAAATGTATAAAATGCGGATTGTGCGAAAAAACTTGCCGATTTAATGCAATTCATTATTTTTCAGTTAATACTTCTGAATGTGAGGGATGTGCAGTTTGCTCTGAAATTTGCCCCGTTAATGCAATAGAAATGAGAGATTATTCATCAGGCAAGCTAATGTTATATAGTAGTAATGACATAACTTTTTCAACTGCAAAGTTAAAAACAGGAAGTGGTGCTTCGGGTAAGCTTGTGACAGCGGTAAAAAAACAGCTTAAAGATAATTCCCGAAATTGTGAATATGCAATAATAGATGGTTCACCCGGAATAGGCTGTCCTGTAATAGCTTCAATCAGCGGAGTCAATATGGTTCTGGTTGTTTCAGAGCCTACTGTTTCTGGAATTCATGACATGAAAAGAATTATAGAAACAACAAAGAAATTCGGCACAAAATGCGCTGTATGTATCAATAAATATGATGTAAATGAGAGCAAATCCAATCAAATCGAGGAATACTGCAATTCAATCGGCATAGAAGTTTTAGGCCGAATACCGTACGATAAAACTGTTTCAATGGCAGTAAATAATTGCAGAAGTATAGCTGAATATCCTGAAAGTCCTGCCTCAAAATCAATTGCAGAAATATGGGATAAAATAAAAAATATATTGTTTTAAGGAGAATTTATTATGAAAATAGCAACAGCAAGCGAAGGTAAAATGGTAACAGAGCATTTCGGACATTGTGAGGGCTTCAACATTTTTGATACAGAAAACGGAAAGATTACGGGAAGCGAATTCGTATCGAATCCGGGACACAGACCTGGCTTTCTTCCAGTTTTCCTTGCAGATAAGGGAGTAAAGGTAATTATTTCAGGCGGAATGGGGCAGGGTGCGATTGATATTTTTAATGAAAAAGACATTGAGGTTATCACAGGTGCATCAGGTGTGTCAGAAGATGCTGTTAATAATTATTTGCAGGGTAAACTCAAGTCAACAGGCTCTGTTTGTCATGAGCATCAGCACCATGATGAGTGCGGAGAATAGTATTAATCGTATCCGCCTTTGACAGATAAACGGATACAAATAGAAATACCACCGGCTTATCCGGTGGTATTTCTTTATGGCCTGTAATGATCTGATGCTGGCAGACATTGTAATGACATAAGCAATCTGACAAATGCAAAAGTTTTTAAGTCTCACCAGCTCTTTTGGGACATATAATATATATTAATAGTATATATTATGGTTCATTTTATGACAAGGAGTCAAATGATTATTCTATTTTAATTCTATGCAATGACAATACACTGTGGGAATACTGGATCGGTGCTGATATACTTACACAGGTTAAAGAAGAAAAATTAAGTGTATCTGGTATTATCTCGCTTATCAGATACATGACAGGCAGAAGTAATCTTAAAGATAGTCAGGTGAAAATTTAATTAAAAATTATAAAAAATTTCTCTGTTCTCGTTACGGTTTTGTCCGTAGCGGTAACAGAGATTTTTATTTTTTTAAACCTGGCTGTTAATAAATCAATTATTTTATAATATAGGGAAAAAACGTTGACAGAATATCATTATAATAGTAAAATGTATTTATGATGTTTTCGTTAATTATTTGTGTGATATTTTAGTATAATATAAACAAGAATACACATAAGAAATACCAAGATATATTCCGGGAAGGTGTCCCTGGATACAGGGTAACCGGAAATTTCTGATATGTTTTGTAAAGCAAAATTTAATAAGAGGTGAGATTATTATGAATATAACAGAGGAACGAATTGTTGCACTTGCCCCTAATTCAAATGCGGTGACAAATGCAAAAAAAATATCAAAGAGCGGCGGATTTGTAAAGCTTTATAAATCTGGCGACAATACATTTATTTACGGCGAATGTTCCGGAAGCGGAAAAAATAATTATATTACATCTGTTGATTTTATTGATGAAAATAACCCGGTATTCAGGTGCTCATGCCCGAGCCGACAATTTCCTTGCAAGCATGGCATAGCTATTCTTTTTGAATATCTTGCATCAAAAAAATTTGAAGAATGTGAAATACCAGCAGATATAAATGAAAAGCGACAGAAAAAGGCGGATTCAAATGAGGCTAAGGTAAAGCGTGAGGAAAGCGGCGAATCAAAAAAGCCTGATAAAGCGGCAGCTGTCAAGAAAATGAAAAAACAGCTTGAGGGAATGGATCTTGCTGAAAAGTTTATAAACGAAGTAATAAGCAGAGGAATTTCATCACTTGGCGGTTCCTCTAAAGCATCATATGAGGATCTTTCCAAGCAGCTTGGAGATTATTATCTGCCTGAGCCGCAGAATATAGTAAAGTCGATTGTAATAAATATTAAACAAATGAGTAATGACACAAATACGGCATGTAATGAAATATTAAAATCAGTAATAAAGTTGCGTTCTGTTATAAAAAAGGGCAGGGCATTTTTGAGTCATAAGATTGAAAAAGGAGAAATTCCGGTTGAAAATGATCCGCTCCTTGAGGCTATCGGATTTACATGGCAGCTTTCACAGCTTAAGGAGATAGGACTTTGCCGCCAGAATGCCGAGCTTGTTGAGCTGAGCTTTGATATGGATTATGATGATGCAAGAAAAGAATACATAGATACAGGCTGGTGGATCGACCTTCAGACAGGAGAAATTTCAAAAAAGGAAAATTTCAGACCGATCAAGGCGTTAAAGTATGTAAAACAGGACGACACATGCTTTGATGTGGTTATGACTCCGGAATTATATCTTTATCCGGGTGATATCAACAGACGTATAAGATGGGACAGCTTTGATATAAGAAAAATAACCGGGAGTGATATAAAAAAGATAATTGATTATGCGGCAGGTGATATAAATGCTCTGCTTAAATCAGTCAAAAATCATATAAAAAATCCCCTCTCTCCTGATATGGTAACAGTCATTTTCAAATATGAAAGCATTGTAAGTGATGGTGACAGGCTTTATGCTAAGTGTGCAGATGTGTTTGTTGAGCTTGATGATATTGCCAAGGAAAACCTGACTGTGCTTCCGGAGGCAGATGTCATGACAGCACAGATTCATGTAAAGAACGGAGTAATTTATGCAAGACCGCTCTCACTTATTACGCAAAATCAGATAATAAGGCTAAGATATTAAGGAAAAGGGTGATAAAAATGAACATATTTCAGCTTCAGGAAAGGCTTAACAGTGCAGCATTTGCAGGAGCAAATCTTATAAGCGAGGATTTCAGACTCAAAAAAGCAATTGAGCAGTTTTCAGAAATGTCATCAGCAAATCCTGTATTTGCAAAAATTTATCAGACCATAAAGCCCCTTGCCGAAGATACAGGAGATAAAACAGAGCTTCTGCTTGAATCGTTGACTCTTGTAAATGCCGTATGTACTGCCGCTGCTGTTACCGGTAAGCCGGAGCAGACGCAAAAGATTCCGTCAACCGATACTATCCCTGTTCAGTGCAGATGCAGTGAAGTATCAGCACTGCAGTATGCAATAAATGAAAAGGGATCGGGCAGATATGAAATAATAAAAAATGCATTGGATACAGACAGTGAAGCTTTGCTCGATTATCGTATCAAACCATATCTCTATAAAGGTCTTAATGACAGATATTCCGAAATAGGAACTCTGTGTGGAAAGATACTAATTAAAAAATACGGGAATACAGCTATCAGAGAACTGAAAGAAAGCTTTGACGTAAAGGACAGCAAGGAATCACTTAAAAAATTAAGAGTGATTGAAAATTGTGGAGAAGTGGAAAATGATTTTTATATTTCACTTGTAATGAATGAATCTGCTGCAATTGCCATACGTGAAGAAGCAGTCCGTGCATTATTCTTTACAGAAGAAAATACTAATTTACTTATTGGAATACTAAATAACGGAAAGGCAAGATTAAGAGATACGGCATTATACGTTCTCAAGGGTTTTTCCAATCAGGTTGCAAAAGACACAGTTTACAAATACGATCAGGAACATAACGTAAAAAGGGGAAATTAAATTATGGCATCAGAGTTTCAGAGACTTCCTGCAGAGGAGTTATATAAAAAAGAAATACAGGCACTTATTGAAAATGAAACAAATTCTGTTCCTTCAGGCTGGCAGATGTCACCTAAATCAGTATTTACATATATAACAGGGGGAAAATCAGGAAACACAGTCATTACACCAAAATACCTCGGTAATGACAGACTTGTTGAAATATGCATAGCAACACTTGTAACTGACAGAGCACTTCTCCTTATAGGTGATCCGGGAACTGCAAAATCATGGCTTTCAGAGCATTTGTCAGCAGCAATAAACGGAGACTCTACAAAAGTAATACAGGGAACAGCCGGTACAACAGAGGAACAGATAAAGTACTCATGGAATTATGCAATGCTCATTTCAAAGGGACCTTCCCCGGATGCAATGATCAAATCACCGGTTTACAGAGCAATGGAAACAGGTACGATAGCAAGGCTTGAAGAAATATCAAGATGTGCTTCTGAGGTTCAGGATGCACTTATATCAATTCTTTCTGAAAAGCGTGTATCAGTTCCTGAGCTTGGTTTTGAGCTTCCTGCAAAAAAAGGTTTTTCAGTAATAGCAACAGCAAATACAAGAGATAAGGGCGTAAATGAAATGTCAGCCGCTCTTAAACGCCGTTTCAATATAGTAGTTCTGCCTGTTCCGTCAGATATGAAAACGGAGATAGAAATTGTCAGAACAAGAGTTCTGCAGCTTGCAGGAAGCTTTGACATTAATGCGCAGATGCCGTCAGAATCACTTATAGAGGACGTTATAACAATATTCCGTGAGTTAAGAAATGGAAAAACGCTTGACGGAACACAGAAACTCAAGCAGACCGGAGGAGTTCTTTCAACGGCAGAGGCAATATCACTTCTTGCAAACAGCATGGCTCTTGCTGCAAGCTTCGGAAACGGAAAAATTTCAGACTATGATCTTGCCTCAGCATTGCAGGGAGCAATTGTAAAGGATGAATCAAAGGACGGTATCGCATGGAAGGAATATCTTGAGAACGTTATGAAAAAACGTGGCTCGGATTATATGGGACTATATAAGAAATGTAAGGAGCTGAACAGCTGATGCCGTCACAGAATATGCCGCATCTTTTCGGTATAAGGCATCTATCTCCATGCGGAGCATATCATCTTGTAAAATTTCTTGACAGTACAGATCCTGATATGGTACTTATAGAAGGTCCGAGTGATCTTAACCACATGATGAAGGATATGTGCAGTCCCGAAACAAAGCCGCCGTTTGCAATAATGGCATATAGCCAGACTGTGCCTATTCAGACTATTATCTATCCTATGGCGGTTTATTCTCCCGAATATCAGGCTGTTTTATGGGCATACAGGCACAAAAAGCAGTGCCGCTTTATAGATCTTCCATCAGGTGTATTCCTTGCAATAAGTGAGGAAAGAGGAAAAGACGAGGCAGATGAACACAGAGAAAAGTCTGTATATCAGCTAATGGAGGAACAGCTTGGAGAGGAACAGGAGGTATGGTGGGAACGTCATTTTGAACACAATACCGCTGATGATGCGTACAGAACAGGTGTATATGAATACGGAAAGCAGTTAAGAGATCTTGATGACAGCAGTAAATATCACTATGCTGAAAATATGATACGTGAATGTTTTATGAAAGCACAGATTGAGACTGCACTTTCAGAAGTACCGGCGGAAAAGACTGTAGTAATAACAGGTTCATATCATACAGAGGGAATAAAGCAGTGTACTGCGCTTACAGATGATGAAATAAAAAAACTTCCGTCAATACCTTCAAAAAGTACACTTATGCCTTATTCATACTACAGACTTTCATCACGTTCAGGCTACGGTGCCGGAAACAAAGCACCACAGTATTATGAGCTTGTATGGAATTCACTTAACAATAACGAGCCGGAATATGCAATGTATAATTATATAAGCGCAATAGCTGATTATCAGAGAAAAAACGGAGGTATTACTTCATCAGCAGAGGTAATGGAGGCTGTAAGGCTTGCAAAGACTCTTGCCAAAATGAAAGAAAGCCTTGTTCCTACTCTTGCAGATCTGCGTGACAGTGTTGTAACATGTATCGGGCATGGACATTTTTCAGAAATAGCCCGGGCTGCTGCATTTAACGAGATAGGCAGAAAAATAGGTTCACTTCCGGAGGGTGTAAGCCGTACTGCATTGCAGGAGGATTTTTACGGACAGATAAAATTACTTAAACTTGACAAATACAGAACGCTTGAATCACACACTCTGGAGCTTGATCTGCGTGAAAATATGAGAGTCAAAAGTGAAAAGTCCGCATTCCTTGACCTTGAACGATCATTCTTTTTATATCGCCTTTTTGTGCTTGGTATAGACTTTGCTGTAAATCAGCATAAAAAACAGGATAAGGCAACATGGTCGGAGGTATGGAACCTTTCGTGGACTCCGGAGGCAGAGATACAAATAGTAGAGGCAGCTCTTAAGGGCGATACGGTTGAACTTGCTGCGGCATTTGTATTTAATGAGAGGCTTGAGACTTCAAAAAATATAGATGATGTATCGGCAGTAATAGAGCTGGCATGCCTGTGCGGAATGGAAAAAACAGTACGTTCAGCTGTAAATGTGCTTCAGGGAATTGCAATAGATACAGCATCTGTTGTTGAAATAGGAAACACAGTTGACAATATGTCATCTTCAGTAAAATACGGTTCAATAAGAAAGCTTGATACAGATCAGTTTATTCCTGTTATCTGTCAGATGTTTTACAGAGGCTGTGTTATTCTCCCTCAGTCCTGCAAATGTGATAACAATGCTGCAAGAGAACTTATTCCTGCAATAGCAAGACTTAATCAGGCCGAAATTGACAATGATTTTATTGAACATGACGAATGGATAAAGGTCATGAACGAAATTTCACAGCGTGATGATATTAATACAATGGCATCAGGGTTTGCAACAGCTATACTCCTTGAACGTGGAGAAATTTCGTCAGAAAAGCTTGCCGCAGAGGTTCAGAGAAGGCTTTCAAAGGGAATACCCGCTGACTTAGGTGCTTCATGGTTTGAGGGCCTGTCAATGAAAAACAGATATGCACTTATAACAAGGCTCAGCTTATGGGAAAAGCTTTCGGAATATATTGATACGCTTGACGATGAGGAATTTAAACGTGCTCTTGTATTTTTAAGAAGGGCATTCAGTGTATTCAGTCCGAATGAAAAGGATGAAATTGCTGAAAATCTCGGTGAAATATGGGGAGTAAATGCCGCACAGGTGAGCGAAGTCTTAAACGATACCGTATCGGAGGAACAGCAGGAAATGCTTGATTCTCTTGATGATTTTGATTTTGGAGATTTGTAATATGATTACACAGAAGCTTAACAGATGGCGTCTTATACTGGGAGCGGAAAGTCAGAAAAGACTTGACGGATTTGGCGGTACAGAGCTTTCGCAGGAAGAACTGCTTATGGATAACGCCCTGAACGCCATTTATAACGACAGTAATGATACGTCATCAAACGGCGGCGGACTGACAGCCGGAAACGGAAAGTCAAATCCTAGCATTGTAAAATGGCTGGGGGATATACGTTCTCTTTTTGACAAGGAGCTTGTAGTTATTATTCAGAATGACGCTATAGAGAGAAAGGGCTTAAAGCAGCTTATGTTCGAACCTGAAATACTTGAACAGATGGAGCCGGATATAAATCTTGCGTCAGCCATAATGATGCTTAAGGATAATATTCCGAAACGTTCAAAGGAAAGCGTAAGGGTTTTTATCTCAAAGATAGTCGAGGCGATAAATAAAATGCTTGAAAATGATATAAGGCAGTCAGTCGTTGCCGCACTCAACAAAAGAAATCATTCACCTATTCCGTCAGCATCAGCACTTGACTTCAAATACACGATAAACAGAAATCTCAAAAACTACAATACAGATCTTCAGACAATAATTCCGGAAAGATTCTGGTTTTTTGACAGAGCTTCAAAGACAAACAGCAGGACTGTAATTGTAGATATAGACAAGAGCGGTTCAATGGGCGAATCAGTAATCTATTCATCTGTAATGTCATGTATACTTGCATCAATGAATTCGGTAAAAACTCATGTAGTAACATTTGATACAGAGATTGCTGACATGACGGAATTAAGTGATGATCCCGTAGATCTTCTGTTCGGAATAAACCTTGGCGGCGGAACTGATATAAACAAGTCAGTTACATACTGCCGGCAGTTTATAGAAAGCCCGTCAAAGACACTGTTCTTTCTGATATCCGATCTCTGTGAGGGTGGAAACAGAGCCGGACTGTTAAGGCAGATAGAAGAAATGAAGGAATCAGGTGTGACTGTAATATGTCTTCTTGCAATAGCAGACGGCGGTTCACCGTATTATGATACAAATATAGCACAGAAGGTAGCCGCTCTTGATATTCCATGCTTTGCATGTATGCCGGAAAAACTTCCGGAGTTGCTGGGGTGTGCATTCAGGGGAGAGGCTGTAAAGGCGTAGATAAAAATTTCTTGACAACTTTGTCTATGACATTTATAATTAAAAAAGATAATTATTTAACTGACATTTGAAAGGCTGGTATTTAATAATGGGCAAAAAGAATTTTGACTACATATGGACAGACAAGAAGCGTACTATATTTGGACTTCCTCTGTCATTTACAAGATATTTTGTAACAGAAAAAAAAATAATATGCAGATACGGATTTTTTAATATTACTGAGGATGAAATAAATATCTATAAAATTACAGATAAAAAAATGGCACTTCCATTTTTCCAGAGATTATTCGGCTGCGGAACAATAACTATATTTTCAAAGGATACTGATACAAGGGAAAAAGAACTTGTTTCAATAAAACATCCTTATGACATTGCAAAAATTATAGACGGACAGATAAATTCTGAACGTGACAAATATGGTATAAGAGGCAAGGATATGATGGGGGAAGATGATTGCGGTGATGACTCAGACTGTAACTGATATCATCACCGCATTTCCCCGAAAATGCAGGGCTATCCGGAAAGCCCTGCCCGCAATCCGGAAAGTGCGCAACTATAAGAAAGGACAAGTTATGCTTTCATTTATTACCGAAAAAAAATCATGCTGGGAGCTTCTGCAGAATGAAAACCGGCCTATCTACATTTATGGGATGGGAAACGGTACAGAAAAAATTCTCGATGTTTTTAAAAAATACAATATAAAGACAAAAGGCATCTTTGCAAGTGACGAATTTGTAAGAGGCCATTTTTTCAGAGATTTTAAAGTTAAAAAATACTCTGAGGTAGCAGAAGAGGAAGATGATTTTGTGATTGTCCTTGCATTTGCCGCAGGTTATCAGTCACTTATAGAAAAAATAGAAAATATGGCAAGTGAGCATACATTATATGCTCCGGACGTTCCAATTGAGGGCGGTGGGCTTTTTGACTATGATTACTGTCTGAGGCACAGTGAAGAAATAGAAGCTGTATACAATATGCTTGAGGACGAATTATCAAAAAAAGCATATTCCAGAATTATCAATTTCAAAATAAGCGGTAAAATACAGTACCTTGCTCCTGTAACCACAGACAAAACAGAGGTATATAATAATATTATAAGGCCGTTATCTGACGAAATATATGTAGACCTTGGCGCATATAACGGAGATACTGTCCGTGAGCTTCTTGACTATACAGATGGAAAATACGAAAAAATCTATGCAATGGAACCGGATTGTAAAAATTACAAAAAGCTTATCAGCTCAGTTGATGGAATGGAAAATATCGTTTGCTATAACTGCGCAGTCTGGAGCTGTGATACAGGACTACATTTTTCAAGTAAGGCAGGACGTCAGTCATCTGTAAAGGCAGACGGTGAGGAAAAAGAAGCCCGCAGTGTTGACAGCATACTTTCAGGCGGTAGAGCAACGATAATAAAAATGGATGTTGAGGGTGCGGAGGAAGAAGCAATAAGCGGAGCGGCGCATACAATAAGAACATACAAGCCAAGGCTTATGATATCGCTTTACCACAGGAACAGGGATATGTTTTTTATTCCTCTGATGATAAAAAAACTTAACCCCGATTACAGGTTATTTATAAGGCACCAGCCATATATTCCTGCATGGGAAACTAACCTATATGCAATTTAAAAAATAATAAATTCATTTTTGTTTTATGCTTTCGTAAAATATGGAATATTGCAACGTGAAATTTAGGTTAAAATTGATATTTTTCTTAATGAAAAGTGATATTTATTTTATATTCTAAATTTATTTTTGCAGGATTACATAAAATCTCTTGCAAAATAAATTATTTTGTTATATTATATATTATAGAAAGAAATTAAAAAGAATCGTAAAACAATAATTATTATCTGGGAGGATTCATTCATGAAAAAATTAAGTGAAATGACGCTTGAGGAATTAACAGATTTTCGAAAAGATACAGAAAGAAAATATCTTGATTTTAAGGCTCTTGATCTCAAGCTTGACATGTCACGAGGTAAGCCGTCACCTGATCAGCTTGATCTTTCAATGCCAATGATGGAGGTCTTAAATGGTGTAAAGCTTTCATCTTTAAGCGGAGCAGACTGCAGGAACTATGGTATACTTGATGGAATTCCGGAGGCAAAGGCAATGTTTGCAGAGCTTCTCGGTGTTGAATCTGACAATATTATTATATACGGAAACTCAAGTCTTGCTGTAATGTATGATACAATATCAAGAGCAGTAACTCACGGTATTCTTGGGAACAAACCATGGTCATCATATGAAAAGGTAAAATTCCTTTGTCCTGTTCCGGGTTATGACAGACATTTTGCTATTTGTGAGTATTTTGGAATAGAAATGATTAATATTCCTATGAACGAAGACGGTCCGGATATGGATATGGTAGATGAATTTATTGCCAAGGATGAAAGCATAAAGGGTATCTGGTGCGTTCCTCAATATTCAAACCCTACAGGAATTTCATACAGCGATGAGGTTGTAAAGAGATTTGCAGCATTAAAGCCGGCAGCTAAGGATTTCAGAATATTCTGGGATAATGCATACTGTATCCATCACCTTACTGATACTCCAAAATTAATATTAAATATATTTGACGAATGCAAAAAGAACGGTACAGAAGATATGGTATACGAATTTGCATCAACTTCAAAAATATCATTCTCAGGCAGCGGCATTGCTGTTCTTGCAGCAAGTATGAACAACATCACCAGTACAAAAAGACAGCTTGGTATTTCAACAATAGGCTTTGATAAAATAAATCAGCTCCGCCACGTAAAATTCTTTAAGAATGCTGACGGTATGAAAGTACATATGAAAAAGCATCAGGCAATTATTGCCCCTAAGTTTGATGTTGTAATAAACGAGCTTGAAAAAAGTATTGCTCCGCTTGATATAGCAGACTGGCATAACGCAGAGGGCGGATATTTTATTTCATTCAATACAATGGACGGCTGTGCAAAGCGAGTAGTAGCACTGTGCAAGGAGGCCGGAGTAGTTCTTACAGATGCAGGGGCAACATATCCTTACGGAATTGACCCTGAGGACAGCAACATCCGTATTGCTCCGACATATCCTTCAGTAGAGGAGCTTACAAAAGCAATGGAGCTGTTCTGTATATGCGTAAAGCTTGTATCAGCAGAACAGATGATAAAATTAAAGCAGTATAATCAGAATTAAATATTTAAAATATATTAAAAGCGGCTATACATATCGGGTATTGATATGTATAGCCGCGTTACTTTTTAGCATTCAGCGAAAATGTGAGTCTGAATATCCAACTGTGTAAATGCTATCAATCGACATAACTCACCAACAACCGCCTTTGTCATTATATCTACAAAAATATCAAAGTCAAGGCTAAAATGAACGCAAATGCGGTCTTGACTTTGATATTTTTGTAGAAGTGCGGCAATTAAGCGGTTGTTGGGGGTAATGTGGTAGAATTATCAGAACACACATTAAAAATCACAACCGAAAATGTCATACAGTTAAATTTGAGTTAGATTTTTTAAAAGGATGACTCTGGCCTTATATGGCTGAACATTATTGAATTCCTACTTACCAAAACCAATATTTTTTCTTAACAAATATATACACACCACTCAATATTAAAATTATTCCGACGGCCACACATACAATTATTATATTTATGCTGAATTTATGTAATTTATCAATAGTCAGGAGATACAATCCCGTACTATCAAGCTCAATTGCATTTCCGGATAAAGATATATTTATAACTTCATATTCTTCTTTTGCAGTATTATAAATATACATGTAATTAAATTCACCGAATGTTTCTTCAAACTCAATCTTAATCTTTCCGGGAAGATTTTTTCCGTTGTTTGCAACTACACTGATTCCGTTTTGTTTGCTTTCAAATTTGATATATGTGTTCAATTCATTTTCAATATTGTTTATGTCTTTTCCGTTTAATACTATACTGTAATCTTCGCACTCAATTACAAGCCTTTTGTCCGTTCCGTACAATTCTCTTAATACCGACTTTGAAATAATCTTTACCTTGTTTCCATCTGCGACAACAGTTTTTTCATTACTGTTTCTTATCTTGTCAGCAAGCTCGTCCGTCAGCTTATCTCCAGAATCATCAGCGCCTTGAACAGCCGCAATATTCTCCTGCGCATTGGCACTATTAACTATCACGTTCAACGATATTGTTGTATCGTCATTTGAAATTATCACTGTTGCATTTCCTATGCCTTTTGCACTTACCGTTCCCCTGTGTGTTATAATAGATGTCAGTGAAGTAAAAAAGAATTTGTGGTATAATAGAAACACATACAATCACTGAAAGGGGTATCATATGTACTATAGTCAGGAACTTAAGGATTCAATATTAAGAAAAATATTACCACCGAAT
>OCTV010000101.1_pt1 | contig 32757 bp, 30 predicted proteins | sample 1539101 | NCBI WGS metagenome assembly OCTV01 (sample SAMEA3991422, study PRJEB22521) | metagenome | biome: anthropogenic terrestrial biome; feature: sewage plant; material: sludge | place: Sweden | collected 2012-09-26 | reverse complement strand
TGGGAGGACAAAGCGCCCCAGCTCGCGCAAATTTCGCAGCGCGTGCGTGGTCTTCATATGATGGCGACGAATCAACCAGGAGTTATCGTTGGCTCAGTAAAGGCATTTATGCGTGCTGTGCCTTTGGACCATCCCGAATTCTTTGAGCCCCTTTTACTAAAGGTTGGCGATGAGATTGGACTTGATTCATGTATCGAGCGTTTAACGCTCATGGGTTACGTACGCGGAGAGCGTGTGTTTGAAGAGGGCACTTTTGCCGTGAGGGGAGATATCCTCGACATTCATCCACCGCTCGGTTCACAAAGTGTTCGTATCGACTTTTTTGGTGATGAGATTGAGGCGATAAAGCGTCTTGCACCAGCTTCAGGGCAGACACTCGGTTCACTTGAAAGCGCAACAATTTATCCTATACGAGAAGTCATGCTTACACCGGATGTGGCAAAGCGTGGTCTTGACGCGCTTGAGAAGCCGGCTTTTCTTGACCAAGAAGTTGCATATCATCGCGACCTTCTCGAACAGGGCATCGCGTTTAATGAGTTGGCAAGTTACCTGTCGTTGCTTGTTGAGCGCGTTGGTTCGCCCGCGCACTATTTGCACAAGGATGCCTGCGTTGAGGCTGTTGAGCCACGCATACTTTTTGATGCCTCAATGCGTGCTTTTGAAGAATATAACAGCCAGGCGATTAAGGCTGGCTTTAAAAATGTTTTAGGAGTCACCCAACCCCTGCAAGGTCTTTTTCTCGGGCCAGCCGAACTTGATTTCGGTTCATGTGGTCGTATGACTTGGATGTCAACGTTAAACGCTTCACGAGCGGATTATTCTATATTGTCACGCCGTCCCGATGTTGCGGGCAGTGATGTACGTCTTGTCGGCGCTATGAAAACGTATCTCGAATCAGGCTATAGCGTCATCATTTCTCTGCCCAACCGCCGTATTCGTGAGCGCGTTGAGCAGCTTTTTGCTGTAGAAGCGGTACCGGTTGGCGACAAAAAAGGTTGCGTTAAACTGACCGACCAAGATATTGTCACTGGTTTTATTGTGCCCGATGCTCGATTGGCGGTCATTTCGCAGACAGACGCGTTTCCTCGTTCAATTAAGAAAGTGACGAAGCGCCAAGACGTTGACGTGACAAAACTCACGTTTCCCTTTAAACCCGGCGATTACGTTGTTCACTCAACATACGGTATCGCTCTTCTCAAAGATATCACTCGACGAGAAGTCGATGGTGTTGAGCGTGACTATCTCCATCTCGAGTATGCTGATGGCGATGCGCTCTATACCCCTATAGACCAGATTGACCGCGTAACTAAATATGTCGGCCCTGATGGCTCTGCGCCAAAGGTCACACGACTGGGCGGCAAAGCGTGGGGTCGCGCGATGGATAAAGCGCGCAAGGCAGCCAAGAAACTTGCCTTTGACCTCGTCAATCTCTATGCGCGCCGCTCGCAAATTAAGGGGTATGCTTTCAGCCCTGATACGGTGTGGCAACATGAGATGGAAGACTTGTTCCCCTATGAAGAGACGCCCGACCAAAAAGAAGCAATCGCGGACGTAAAAGCAGATATGGAGTCTGAAAAGCCGATGGACCGTCTTGTGTGCGGAGATGTTGGCTATGGTAAGACTGAAGTTGCGATTCGAGCGGCCTTTAAAGCTGTTCAAGACGGCAAGCAAGTTATGGTGTTGTGCCCGACAACAATCCTCGCTCAACAGCACTTCACAACTTTTTCCGAACGGTTTGCTCCCTTCGATATTGATGTTGAGGTTCTTTCGCGTTTCCGCACTGCCGCGCAGCAGAAAAAAGCGGTCGAGGGTTTTGCGGAGGGCAGGGTCAAGGTGCTTGTCGGAACGCATCGTCTGCTCTCGAAAGACATTTCACCACGCGACCTCGGTTTGCTTATTGTTGATGAAGAGCAGCGCTTTGGTGTTGAACACAAAGAGAAGCTTAAGAATATGCGTGAGAACATCGACGTCCTCGCTATGAGCGCGACGCCTATTCCACGTACGTTACAAATGTCACTTTCAGGTGTGCGTGACATGAGCGTCATCGACACGCCGCCGGCAAATCGTTTTCCTGTGAAGGTGAGCGTTTCCGAGTACGATGATGAAATTGTGGCGCATGCGATTCGCACAGAACTTGAACGTCATGGCCAAGTATATTACGTATCGAATCGCGTCAAGACCATTGATGATGCTTATGCGCGTGTACAAAAAGCGGCCCCTGAGGCACGCATTGGTGTTGCGCATGGGCAGATGTCAGAGCACGAGCTTGAAGAGGTCATGGAAGCATTCGCGGCGAACGAAATTGATGTGTTGCTTGCGACAACAATTGTTGAGTCGGGTATTGATAATCCTCACTCAAACACGCTTATTATCGAAAATGCTCACATGCTCGGCCTTGCGCAACTCTACCAACTGAAAGGCCGTGTCGGACGAAGCCACATACATGCCTATGCGTATTTTCTTTACCCGCGCGGCATTGATATGACGCCAACTGCGCTGGAGCGTTTGATGGCCATTGCAGAAAATGACGAGCTTGGAAGTGGTATCCGCATCGCGATGCGTGACCTTGAGATTCGCGGTGCTGGTTCGCTTTTGGGAGCTGAGCAGTCGGGGCAATTGAGCTCAATCGGTTTCGACCTTTTCGCGAGCATGATTTCTGAAGCGGTTGCCGCTGCGCGTGGTGAAGAGAGCGTCAGCTTCCCCGATATTCACATCGACCTGCCTGACCCTGCGTTCATTCCTGATGAGTATATTGAGGATGTCTTTGAGCGCATTACGCTGTATCGTCGCATCGCTGGCCTCGCCACGCAGGCAGGCATTGATAAACTCTTTGGCCAAGTGGAAGCGATGCATGGGGCTGCGCCCATTCAGGTACAAAATCTCTTCATGATGACGCGCATAAAGGTAATGTGCGCTGATATCCATGCGGAGGGAATCTCGATTTCGGGTGCGTTTATCCAGGTTAAGATGCCAAAGCCTGATGAAAATGTTCTCGCGCAAATGCGCAGCATAGGCGCCCTTTATGATGATGGACGTCGTATGTTTAGATGGAAAGTTCCTTATGGAGAGTCTGTGGTAAATGCCGCTCGTACGCTCGTGGGTGCTATATTGTTTGATAGTAAGTAAAAGGGTGGGGACCTTGATATTTTGCGCACAGAGCGCATTAAGGAGAATGAATGTTTAATCTTACGGCGAAACGCATTGCTCTTGGGGCAATGATTATGGTTATTGCTGTTTTAATGCTTGGACTTGTGAGCGGCTGCAACAACACAAAGAATGATGCTGCGACGGTCGATGGAGAACCTATCACCGAGAAGACGCTCGATGCTGAAGTTGCAAAACTTAAACTTCAAAGTCCTTCACTTTTTGATAAAAACTCTGGTGGCATGGATGAAGGCACTATTCGCTCAACCTTGCTCGATGAACTTATCGCTCAACAACTTCTTTCAAAAGAAGCAGATGCGAAACACATCTCTGTATCTGACTCTGAAATCGAAAAAAACATCGAAAGCCTCAAAGCTGGCTATAGCGATGAAAAGCAATTTGAAGATGCCCTCAAGACTGCTGGCTATACGCTGAGCACCTTGCGCGAGCAGGTAAAATGGCAACTTTTAAGCACTAAGTTACTTGAAAAATTGGTTCCTTCCTCATCAGTGAGCACAAAAGAAGCTCAGGCTTATTACAATAAGAACAAGACAAGCTATAAGGTTTCAGCAGCGAAGCGTTCTTCGCATATTTTGTTTGCGAGCAAAGATGAGGCTACTGCAAAGAAAGTCTTGAAGGAACTCCAAGATGGGGCCGACTTTGCGAAGATGGCAAAGAAATACTCGACTGACACCGCAAGTGCAAAGAGCGGCGGCGACCTCGGTTGGCCCACTCAAGCCTATGTGACCGAGTTTCAAAAGGCAGTCGATAAACTTGATAAGGGCGAGATGTCTGGTCTTGTAAAGAGCGCTTATGGTTGGCACATCATCAAGGTCACCGATACTCGTAAGGCTGGTCAACAGAGTTTTGAAGACGCCAAAGAGACGGTAATTCAAACGCTCCTCTCAAATAAGCGTTCTGAGGCGTATCAAACGCTCGTATCTGATTTGCGCAAAAAAGCGAAAATCGTCATTTATGACGAAAAGATTAAAGAGGCTAACGCAAAAGCCAAAACGACTTCTACAACATCTGGTGGCTCAACGACACAGCAGTCAGGTTCGTCCTCTACGAGCAATTAAGATGGATTCAGAAAAGCAACATACTCCTCAACACTATGAATATCTTCAAGATGGCGCCCGCGATGTGGGCGCCACTTTTGCTGAGTTCTGTGAGCTCATCGCGCAGCTCCGTGCGCCCGGTGGGTGCCCATGGGATGCCAAGCAGACTCATGCATCCATTGCGCCTAACATGATAGAAGAGGCCTATGAAGCGGTCGATGCCATTGAGACACGCGATAGCGCTGGGTTAAAAGAAGAACTCGGTGATGTGCTTTTGCAGGTTGTGCTGCAAGCTCAGATTGCCTGTGAAGGCCAAGAGTTTGATATCGCAGATGTGATTGAGGGCGTGCATACAAAGATTGTGCGGCGTCATCCTCATGTGTTTGGCGAAGAGCATGTCGAGAATGCTGAAGAAACGCTGCATTTATGGGCAAAGATTAAGCGTCAGGAAAAAGCTGAAATTTCTGAGGATGAACATAGCGGGGGATTATTTGAAGGACAGGCCTTCGGATTGCCAGCACTCAAGCTTGCGAGTGATATATCAAAGAAGGCCGTAGCGGCTGGTTTTGATTGGGATGACACGCAAGGTGTGCTCGCAAAATTAGATGAGGAGACCGCCGAATTTTTAGAAACGCAGCCTAAGACGGCTGCCGCTACTGATGAACTTGGCGATATACTATTTACTGTAGTAAATCTCGGACGCAAGTATGGCGTTGACGGCGAAACTGCGTTGAGGTCAACCTGTCGTAAGTTTGTAGAGCGTTGGCAGGTTATGGAGGCTTTCGCGGCCCAAGAGGGTCGTGTAATAGATAGCTACACTGCTAGTGAGCAGGAGCACTTTTGGCAAAGAGCGAAACGGGCTCTTGCAGACAATGAAACCAACAAAGGAGAGGCTTAAATGAGCGACATTATCGATGTGTATGCCCGAGAGATTCTTGATTCTCGTGGAAACCCCACTTTGGAAGTTGAAGTTACCCTTGATGACGGCTGTATGGGGCGCGCAGCGGTACCTTCAGGCGCATCTACTGGAGCTTTTGAGGCAGTTGAGCTACGCGATGGCGACCAAGACCGTTATTTAGGTAAGGGAGTTTTGACTGCTGTTGAGAACGTCAATGGACCTCTTGCTGATGAACTTATTGGCATCGACGCGTCGGACCAACGTCTTGTTGACTCAATCATGATTGCCGCTGATGGCACTCCCAACAAAGCAAGATTTGGCGCAAATGCCGTGTTGGGCGCATCGCTTGCAGCAGCTAAGGCTGCTGCTATGTCAACGGAGTTGACGCTTTATAGCTATCTCGGTGGTGTAAATGCTTGCACGCTACCTGTGCCTATGATGAACATCATGAACGGTGGCGCACATGCCGACAATAACGTCGACCTGCAGGAATTTATGATTATGCCTGTCGGGGCGCCTTCATTCGCCGAGGGACTTCGTTGGTGTGCTGAGATTTATCACACTCTTAAGGGTGTTCTGAAAGCGCGCGGTCTCTCAACGGCAGTAGGCGATGAGGGTGGTTTTGCTCCCGACCTCGAGTCAAATGAGGCGGCTCTTCAGGTTATCGTAGAGGCAGTTGAAAAAGCGGGATACAAGCTGGGCGAAGACATTCGTTTTGCTCTCGACCCTGCAACTACAGAAATTTATGACGAAGAGCGTAAGGTCTATATGCTCAAGGGAGAAGGTCGCGAACTAACCGCTGAGGAAATGGTTGAGTTCTGGGCTGGCCTTTGCAAGCGTTATCCTATCATCTCTATTGAAGACGGTATGGCCGAAGAGGATTGGGATGGCTGGAAGAAGTTGACCGACCGCTTGGGTGACAAGGTCCAGCTCGTGGGCGATGACCTTTTTGTAACGAATACCGAGCGTCTTAAAAAGGGTATCAGTCTTGGCGTAGCGAACGCAATTTTGGTCAAGGTTAACCAGATTGGCTCATTGACGGAGACGCTCGAGGCTATTGAGACTGCTAAGCATGCGGGATATACCTGTATTATTTCTCACCGTTCAGGCGAGACCGAGGATACCACCATTGCCGACTTGGCCGTTGCGACAAACGCTGGACAGATCAAGACAGGCGCTCCAGCCCGCAGTGATCGCGTCGCAAAGTACAATCAGTTAATTCGCATCGAAGAAGAACTTGGCGAGTCATCTGTGTATCCTGGCATGGACGCGTTTTACAATATCTCGAAGTAGCACCTTTACGAGAACTTTTTCTCGTTGAAAAGTGAGAGGATTTATATGAAATTTCTTACTCCTGATGCACGGTTTGGCGCAACACTCGAGTCGCTCTTGGCGCGTCGAGAACGTGCCGCCATGCATGAAGGGGTAGGATTTGGAAAAGATGTCTTGTCGCGTGAGCTCCTAACGGGGCTCATGCGCTACATTGCCCCCGAGGCGTCAATCCTTGAGGTTGATGCGGGCCCCGGGCATTTAACGCGGGCGCTCATTACGCGCGGGGCAACGGTCACGGCACTTGAGCCTTCGCCCCTTTTTGTGCGAGACCTCCGCGGCGTTCAGGAACATGCGGGTTCCGATAAACTGAGCGTAGTTGAGGGGTTCACTGAGGCTTTGGATCAGGATGCACGCTTCGATAGTGCGCTTGTTTCATTTCCTGCGCGCCGTGGTGTGGGTCTTCTTGCTCAAGTAAACGAACTGGCGCCGTTAATTTCGTCAAAGATTTTGGTTGTGCTGCCCGATGATGGCTCGCTTGACTGGGCTTACCTCTCACGTGCCTGTGCTCTTGAGGGTTTTCACGTCACCACCGAATTTCATATTGACACCAATCACGATAAGATTTCAGAGATGAAACGTGCCGTGCTTATTGTCATTGAAAAAACCCCTAATTATCGCGACCTTCGTCTTGATGGTGTATGGGAACTTGAGGCGCGCACCATCCATGTGCCTTATCCCGTGCCGCGCGGAGCAGCTACGCGTCTTGTGCGGTACTTTAGGGCTGGTGGCGACCGCGCGGTATTTATTACGACCGAGCCCATAGGCATTAATCGTCTGTATGGAAATCTGCGTACAGCAGCGCATCGCATTGCGCGCGATGAAGTGACGGTGCGTCGCGTCGATGATGGTGTCCAGTTAATGCTTATTCCAAAAAATGATTAGCGCGCTCGCGCCGTTAACCGACTGAGTGGAACTTATGTCTGAAACTCCCAAAAAAGAGACCCATACTCCCCAAAAGCGTACGCGTACGGCGTCTAGTGCGTCTACGGCTCCGGCAATTAAGCCCTTTTTTGCGCGCAAGCGCGTATTGATTCCGCTTGCGGTTGTTGTAATTCTTGTTGGTACGTGGGTGATGTACTATCGTCCACTTAAAATTTGGTATCGCGAGGCGCGTCAAGAGCGTGTTTTGCGCGAGCAACTTGTCGCAATTAGAAAATATAACTCTCAGCTCCGTGTAGATATCCAATCTCTTGAAACCTCAGAAGGCATTCAAGATTACGCGAGAAGCGAGCTAGGTTTGGTTCAAAAAGGTGAGCATGCTGTGGTCGTTTTGCAGGGTGGTAAGCCGCTAAAAGAGCCGACCAATACGCGTGAGCAAGAAATTCAAAAGTTACAAGATACCGCCAAGCCGTTTGGCAGTTGGACTCCTTTTCTCGATGCTCTCTTCGGAACAAAATAACAGTTACGACGCATGCGTCGTACAAGCTCAATTGCAGCGCAGCCCCCGCAATCCATGGCGTGTCGGGGCACGGTGCGCTCATGGCTACCCAACGGTTATCGTATCGCCTTCGCTTCTTGAAGATGGCGCGCGCTTTCCGAATTTTGGATATCTCACCTGTCCACATTTGAGTGCGGCAGTGAGCGCCCTTGAGTCGCGTGGCGCAATTGCGTCTTGGGCGCAACGTCTGCAAGTTGATGAGCTCGCGGCGCATAACCAACAAGAGCTTGAGGTGGCCTTAAGGGCGGCACGTCTCGAAGAGTGTCAGCGCTGCGGGCAAGAAGACGACGTGTGCGCGGAAGTTGGCATCGCTGGACAGCGGACAACGCTTGGCGTTAAGTGCCTCCATATTCATGTGGCATACGCGCTTCTGGGGCTCAATGATTGCATCGGTCGTGAAGTGCTCCATGATTTTGGGCTTGATGATACGATTGGCTGCTCGTGCTCAGACGCGAGTACGACTGTGTGCGGTGCTGCGGCATTCGCATTGCAACATATTCATGAGGGGGCATAGATGCAGCGAATAGCAGCAGTTGATATTGGTACGGTGACGATGCGTGTGCTTATCGCTGATGTTGACGAGTGGGGCACCATCTCTGAGCTGCATCGAGATATTTGCCTGACTCACATCGGAAAAGACTTGAGCCGCACAGGCGAGTTGAGTGACGAGGGTATGCAGACGGCATTTGCTGCGTGGGAACGGTTCGCAATAGCCATAGAGGAGTACCATCCTGAAAAAGTCGTGTGCGTTGCCACGTCAGCCGCGCGCGATGCTCAAAATTCTGATGAGTTTTTGATGGGACTGCTTGCTCGAGGGCTTCAGGTGCATATCATTTCGGGAGACCGAGAGGCGCTTCTATCATTTAGGGGTGCGACGTATCAAAGAAACGCGCATGACCTCTTAGTCATTGACCCTGGCGGCGGCTCAACCGAATGTATTTTCTCACCAGATGGTCGTGATGAAAGCGCGTTAATAATGCGTTCACTCAATATCGGCTCCCGCCGTTTGACGGATATGTTTTTGCATGAACCGCTTGCCACCATTGAAGAAATCACTGCCACACGAAATTTCATCGCTGATATGTTCACACCTTTTTTTGATATGTTGCCTGTGTCTCCTTGCGAGCTAGTCGCAATGGCTGGTACGGCGACCACGCTCGTTACGATACGCGATGCAATGGATGAGTATGATCCGCAACTCGTGCAGGGCCAGCGTGTGTCAGCAGCCGAGTTAGATGAGATGGTTAAGCGTCTCGCAGGGCTGACTATTGAAGAGCGCAAAAGTATCGTGGGGCTTGAGCCAAAGCGTGCAGACGTTATATTGGCAGGCGTGCTCATCATTGCTGAAATTTTGCGCATAACAGGACTTTCTGAGCTAACTATTAGCGATTATGACATTCTCTATGGCATAATTTTGAGTGCTGATTTATTCTAGTAGAAGCACTTTTGCGTTTTTCGGGCGGCTCGATGCCGCTTTGTCTCGGGGGCGTAGTCCAACGGCAGAGACAACGGACTTAAAATCCGTCAAGTGTGGGTTCGAATCCCACCGCCCCTACCACTATTTGGGGGATACATATGAGGCACTATCTCGTTGATTTCGAGAATGTGCGTTCTCATGGTATTGATCACATCAATACGCTGTCGGCAGAAGACCACGTCAAAATCTTCTATAGCACGAACAGCAATAATATCCCCATCAGCCTTCATAGAAAAATTGTTGCTTCTCCCGCAAAGGTCGATTTTGTTGCGGTGGAGTCGGGCACAAAAAATGCGCTCGATTTTCAACTTGCTACGTGCCTTGGCTATCTTATGGCAGAAAACAAAAATGCTGATATTGAAGTGTATATTGTCTCCAAAGACAAAGGATTCTCATGCCTCGTCACTTACTGGGGAAAGCGAAACTATAGCATTCACCAGGTCATTGATCTTTCGAGAAAAGAAGAAAAAGCGGAACTCAAGCATCCAAAGCGGTAACAGGTAAGGGCGCCGAGACTGATACCTCGTTCGATTTTCTTGTGAGCCTCGATGCGACCGGTACTTTCGAATATGATGGCGACAAGACTGGCATCGTTTCTGATGGCGACACCATCAGCCTCAAAGGTGGCCAGACGGTAACAATCAAAGATGTGCCCGTAGGTACTGAATACGGTTTCGTGGAGCAACCTTCAACTCACTATCTATCTTCATCACAGGACGCAACGGGAACGGTTGGCCTCACGGGCTCAAGCATTCACTTCACGAACATCCATAAGGTCGCCGACCTTACCCTGAGCAAAACGGTCACGGGCAAGGGTGCTGAAACGGATACTGATTTTAACTTTATTGTAAACCTTGGCGAAGCAGGCTCTTTTGCATACGAAGGTGATAAGACGGGCGCAATTGCCGATGGAGGCACCATCAGTCTCAAAGGTGGTCAAACAGTCACCATTAAGGATATCCCTGTAGGCACAAGCTACTCAATTATCGAGGAGCCGTCAGCACACTACATATCAGCATCCCAGGACGCAACAGGGACCGTTGGGCTTTCGGGCTCAAGTGTTCACTTCACTAATACTCGTAAGCTCGCAAATCTCACCTTGAGCAAAACGGTGAAGGGCGCCAATGCGGATAAGACAAAATCATTTAAGTTTGTTGTGAGCCTCGACGCGACGGGCACTTTTGAATACAACGGAGATAAGACTGGCATCGTTTCTGATGGTGGCACCGTTAGCCTCAAGAGCGGGCAGTCAATTATCATCAAAGATGTTCCGGTTGGGGTGGCCTATTCAGTCGTCGAAGAAAAGACGCAGGGCTACAAGTCCGAAGCGAAAAATGGGCAAGGAACGGTTGCTGAAAGCGGCAATGACATTCAGTTTATAAATACGAAGGTCGCCTCAGCTCAGAAATCTCCCAGCAAGTCTTCGGATGCTGAAGGCAGTTCGTCTCCTCGCACAGGGGATTCGTTGGCGCTGATTATTGCTTTGCTTTCTCTGCTTGGATGTGGAGTGATTGCGACAACGAGTTATGCGTTCATACGTTTGTCTAAAAACGAACGATGAAAAGCAGCGTCCTAAAAGTAGTGTTTTGCTGCGCCCTGATTGGGTGTGTTGTGTCTGCCGTCGCGGTCTTCATCTTGATGTCAGGTTATCAAAAATCTGAGAAATCATACGAAACGCTGCGTCACTCTGTGACTTCAGGAAATCGCAATAATGCTTCGGCAGACAGAGGCGCAGTGAACTTTGAGGAGCTGCTACGCATAAATTCAGATACCGTCGGCTGGATAAATGGGGCCGGCGGAAAAATCGATTACCCCGTTGTTCAGGGGAATAATAACCGCTTCTATTTGAAACATCTTTTTAATAAAGAGACAGGTAGTGCCGGTTGTATCTTTTTGGACTCAAGAAACGCAGCAGATTTTTCTGACAAAAGTTCGGTTATCTACGGTCACAACATGAGGGTTGGCACTATGTTTGGGGCTCTCGATAACTATCGAAAACCAAAGTATTATAAGCAGCACCCGATAATGAGGCTATCTACTCCTGATAAAGAGTACGTCATAAATATTGTTGCAGGATTCACTGCGGGCGGAGATGAAAGTACATACAAGATTCCTGTTGGAAGCAATATCGAGACCTCAGAATATATTCGTTGGGCACAAACGCGTTCTCAATTTAAGAGCAGCTCTGAAGTCACCGCTGCTGATCACCTCGTCACCTTTGTGACATGCGCCTATGATTATTCAGACGCGAGATTCATTCTCGTGGGCGCGTATAAGCAATCCACGACAAAAAAATAGATTGGTTCACTGCTTTGGTTTGTGAACCAATCTACTAGGGTTAGCGATGCAAGCTAGTTGCTTGAGCTTGATGAGCTTCCAGTCGAGCCGCTTGACGACTTGTTGCCTTGAGGGGCTCCTTTAGGAGGAGTTCCCGTGGGCTTTTTGCCTTTAGGAGGAGTCTTGCCCTTTGGAGGCGTTCCGCTTGGCTTTTTGCCATTAGGGGGAGCACTCTGGCTTCCCTTTGCTTGTGGCGCACCTTGGTCTTGCTTAGTGTTGCCGCAGCCTACAAGGAGGGAGCCAGAGAGCAGAACACATGCGCCAATTATTGCGCTTTTTTTGAGAATTGAGTTGTTCATAATACCTTCCTTTCATATTGGAAATTACATCTTCGCAGGAATATTGAGATTGCGCGTCGTTCTTTCGGACGATTTTTCACGTATATATGCGCCCTTTGTATATGTAATAATCGATGAATTTGTAAGAAAGTCTTAAAGGTGCCTTAGTAAATAATAAAAAATGGAAATTGTGCTAATATCAGGTGAGGAGATGGGTATATCTACCATATGTCCAAGGTTTCGCGAATTCGCGGGGGTGTAAAAGTGGGCAACACATCTCAATTAGGGGGAGAGGGCGCGGCACGAGTGCCGGACTCTTCGGTGTTAAGCGACATTATCGGAGCGGAAGCTCACATCAACGCTGAAATTGAAAAAGCACGACTTTCAGCGCGGCAGTATGTTGTTGCTGCACAAGATCAAATTCCTTCCATTGTTTCAAAAATTGAAGAAAATGCACGTGAAGAAGCGCGAAGAGAAGAACAAAAAATCGCGCAAGCTTCTCGTTCTGCCATTGCCTCAATTCAGGAGAAAGGGCAGCAAGAAGCAAAAGCTTTGCGTGCGCGTCTTGACGAAAACTTCGATTCGGCGGTCACCTATATTGTGGGGCAGGTTACTCATATAGATTTGTAGCAGCTAGTGGCGGAGGCTATCATGCTTACCGAAATGTCAAAGGTCTACATAATTGGTCTAAAGACGCACTTTATGGAAGCGCTGCAAGATATTCATCGTTTTGGAAAAGTTCATATCGATGATTTAACAGAGCGCATTCAAGACGGCGCCCTCCCCATTGAACAAATGCAACTAGAAGGCCAACTCTCTGCCCAGTACGATGAATTTAAGTTGCTCGATTCGCGTGGCCAAGCCCTAGTGATGAACCTCTTTGGGTCTCCCGATATGTTGCGCCATATGTGCGATTCGCCCCAATTTAAAACTCTTTCAAATGACCAGCTCATCAACTCAGCCAAGGAGTACTATGCTGAGATTGAGCCCATGGCTGTGCATTGGGCAGAAGAAATTACCATTCTTTCTGAAGAGCAAGCGGAGCTGCTTCAATATGAGCCCCTTTTGGATAAGTTGGAGCCTAGTATTAAAAATCTTATTGGTTCGCAAAAGCTCTATTCTACCGCGCTCATTCTTGAAAACCGCTATCGTGAGATTGTCAGTGAGTTGCGCAATCAATTGCTTGTAGTCACAGATAACGAGGCAACCACGTTAGTAAGCAACTTAAACGAAGACATGCTGGCACTTATCATTGTGGCACCGCTTGATAAGGCGCAAAAGATTCGTGATTACATCACTGATAAGCGTGTGAATCAAATAAAACTTCCCCAAACATTTGCTGATCAGCCGTTCAGTGAAGCACTTGCCGCGATGCATCAGCGCATTGCTGAACTACCTGAGTTGCTGAATAAAGCTCAGTATGACCTAGCTCAGTTTGCCGAACTGCATCGCCAAAAACTATGTCTTATTTCAAATGAAATTTCTGATCGAATAGAAGAACTTCAGACCATCTCAAAATTGGGAGAAACTGATTACACGTTCGTTTGTTCAGGGTATGTTCCAACAAAATATCTCGGCGAGTTGAGCGAGATGTTAGAAAAGAACTACGATTCGAGCGTTGTTGTTGATCAAATTGAGATAGCTCCTGAGGAATATCCAAAAGTCCCCGTCGAGTTGGAAAACAAACCGCGCTTCCGGCCATTCCAGGCAGCATTGGGTATTTGGGGACAACCTGTTTATGGAACCTTTGATCCTTCATGGGTTCTCGCTTTTTCATTCCCCTTGATATTTGGCATGATTGTTGGGGATGCGGGATATGGCTTACTCTTGCTGGCCTTCTGCCTCTTTTTTAAGTGGCGTTATCCTCACAACGGAGCGGTACAAGCTTTCACCAGCGTGCTCGCCCCCGCTGGATTAATGGCCATCATTTTCGGAATCTTTTACTTTGAATTTTTTGGCGATTTGGCACACGTCTATATTCCTGGCCTCAATCAAATTCATCCTATACAAATTGCTTCGGGGTTTTCGTTGCCGTTTATCAGAACATCGTCTGATATGCAAATGACGTTTTTGCTTATGGCCGTGGGATTCGGAGTTGTTGAAGTTATCATTGGCCTTATCTTCGGCATTATAAATAACCGGCGGATGGGTCAGCATAAGCATGTTATCGAAAAAAGCGGCATACTCACCATCCTGTTTGCGGGCTTGGCAATAGCCGCCTTAAAGTTTATGCCGGTGCTTACCGAATCATTATCTGTTCAAGCGGCCGCTATCGTAAACTATGTGGTTTACTTTGTTTTTGCAATCGGGTTCATCGTCACGCTGTGGGGCGGCGGTATTATGGGCGCCATTGAGACGATTGAATCGGTGGCCCATATTGCGAGTTACATACGTATCATGGCCGTTGGCCTCGTGGGCGCTCTCTTGGCGGATGCCGCCAATAAACTCGTGTTTGTTACGATGCCCAACGCCGGAGGTATCGTTATCGCTTTAATGCTCCATATACTCAACTTTGCCATCATATGCTTCAGCCCATCAATTCACGCGCTCCGTCTTACTTTCCTTGAGTTCTTCGGAAAGTTTTGGGAGGCAGGTCGCGTGGCATACAAACCGTTTGTCCGAATAGGAAAGGATGAGTGACATGAAACGCCAACTTTCATGGTCGAGGCGAGGTCAGTTGATCTCTGTTGCTGCGCTTGGCATATTGGCTTCAACGCCAGCGCTTGCACTTGCAGAGACAACGACAACGACTCAAGAACTGGATCCAAAGGTGCAAATTGCTAAGTATATTGGCGCTGCGATTGCGATGGCAGCATCGGCGCTGGGTGCAGCATATGCCCAAGCAAAAATTGGTTCAGCGGCAGCGGGGACCCTTGCAGAAAACCCTGATGCTGGAACAATGCTTATTGTCTTGCAAGCGCTCCCGGAGATTATCGTTCTTCTTGGCTTTGTATCGGCACTCATTATTAGTGGCTAGAGGTGAGCGAGATGTCTGGTGACGGGATTGTTCTCTCTATTCGATCCCTCGGTTTTGAGAAAGTTGCGGAAATCGAAAGCGCAGCCAAGACCCAAGCTGAGCAGGCTATCGAAGCTGCCTCTCATAAACAGCACGATTCTGCCGAGCAGTATATTTCTTTGCATGTTGAGCAGGCAAAGCGCGATGCCTTGCGTAACGAGCATAGTGCGGCAATCGCTAATGGCCGACTTCTTGCTGAAGTGAAAGCAGAATTCTTAGATCGAGTAGCGCATAAAGCACAAGAGCGTTTGATGGAATTGCGCGATTCGCCAGAGTATCCTGCGCTCCTCTGCGGTTTGGCCCTTGATGCGCTTGAGAATCTGGGTGCTGACGCATCGGTTCATGTTGACCCTCGTGATGTCGACGTAATGGCGCAATGTCTCGCAGAAGGAAGCAAGCGCTACGCGCTCATTAGCGTTATTGGTGATATTGAGACTGCGGGGGGCGTTATTGCTGAGTCTTCCGATGGCAAGATTAGTTGCGATAATACGTTCGAGGCGCGTCTTGCGCGTGAGAATGCAATGAAAAGTAAGGAAATCTGGGAGGTTCTGCAGCAGTGACTCCCCGTAAAAACATATCCACGCTTGAGTATGCTAGCGCGCGTGTCCGTTCGCATAGAGCTCGTTTATTCGATGAGAAGATGTACGCTGACCTGCTCAATGCCGATTCGCTACGTGCGCTTCATGAACTACTTGAGAGCACTAAGTACCGGGCTGTTCTTAGCAAGCATTCCTTGCAAACCTCAGGAGCCCGTGCAATAGGTGATGCTGTGGCAGACTATCTTCGTGAAGAGTACTTTTTTTGCCAGCGCTTTTATACTGACGCCCAAGCAGTATCGCTTGAGGTGCTTTCAGGTGCCCTTGATATTGTGGATTTAAAAACGGTCATTCGTGGAAAATATGCAGGTTCATCGTATGACGATATCATTGCAACATTTTTTGGTCCGGGACTTTGCATCGAGCGATCAGCTCTGCTTTTGTTGGCGAAGCAAGAATCGCTTGAGGACGTTGTGCGCATGGCCGTTACTTTGGACATTCCCTTTGCTTTAGCCGTCAAACTGGGGGCTGAACGTTTTGCCATTTCTAATGCGCTTTCTGAGGTTGAACTCAGTCTTGATCAAGCATATTTTTCGTGGGCATTTGAAAAGTGCGCCCATCAGGCAGAAAGAAAAACTCCCATCATCTCCTACCTTCAAGATCGTATTGATGTGCAAAATATAATGACGCTTGCGCGTTTTGTAGTTGCCCAGAAATTTGCGGGGGAGCCACCAGCTTTGGCGACTTACTACCTTGCCGGGGGCACCGTTTTTCCTACTTTAAAAAAGTTCGAAAAAGCGGCACAAGCTCTCAGCATCGATGAGTTCGCAACCTTTATAAAAGCGCCGCGGTTTGCTCACTTGGTTCAAAGTCAGCTTGCGGAGTACAACGTATCTGATTCACTCGCAAGTCTTGATAGAACCCTGAACGTCGATGTAGTTATGCATGCCATTACAGTGGGCAAGCGAGAAATTGAAAATGTGGGAGTAAGCGTTGCCTATCTGCTTGCTCTTGAAAATGAAGTAAAGAATATCCGTCTCATTGCTCATACAAAAGCATTTAAATTGCATGCATCGGTCATCAGAAAAGAGCTCGTTGGTGTATAGACTTATTTGCATAACGGACAAAAAAACAGCCGATGGTTTTAGGTTGGCTGGTATTAGTGTTCGCGAAGCTCAATCACCTGAAGAGGCTCGGCAAATTATTTATGAGATGTTACAAGAGGATGAAGTAGGCATTATCGCGCTCGACCAGCGTTTGTCGGAGGCCCTCGATGAGCGTCTCGAAAAGCAGCTTGAGCGCGTATATCGACCTGTTGTGGTTATGCTTCCCCTTGGAGAAAGCGCGCAGACAAGTGAACTGACCCAGTTACGGTTGCAGCGTCTTATCAGGCGGGCAGTTGGGTTTGATGTAACACTAAAGAGAGGCAAGTAATATGGAACGCCAAACGCAGGCTTCGTTTCACAATGTACGTGGCTCAATTGTTTCAATCGTGGGACCGGTTGTTGGAGTTGAGCATATGGCAGGCGTGCGTATGTATGATATCGTGCGCGTCGGCAATGCAGGACTCATGGGTGAAGTAATTAAACTGCGCGATGATTTGGCGACTATCCAGGTGTACGAAGAAACGGCCGGCCTTCGAGCAGGTGAACCAGTCGTTGCTACGGGTCGTCCCCTTACTGTTGAGTTGGGTCCCGGCTTGCTCAGTTCAATTTTCGATGGAATTCAGCGCCCTCTTGAGCAATTGAGCGCTCAAGAGACTGAGGCTTTTATTCGTCGCGGCGAGCAGATTTCTCCGCTTGACCGTACAAAACTTTGGGATTTTTCTCCTCTCCATAGTGTGGGAGATACTGTTTCTGCGGGTGCGGTACTCGGAACGGTAGAGGAGTTCGCTCTCCTTCATAAAATACTCGTGCCTCCACACGTTCCAACGCAAAAGATTGCCGAGATCGTGCCCGCGGGACAGTATTCCTTGGACGACGCGATTGCAAAGCTCGAGGATGGTACTGAACTGAGGCTATCTCACCATTGGCCGGTTCGCGAGCCTCGACCCTATGCCCAAAAGCTTGACCCTTCCATTCCCTTTGTTACGGGCATGCGCATTCTTGATACGCTTTTTCCGATTGCTCTTGGCGGCAACGCAATTATCCCCGGTGGGTTTGGCACGGGCAAAACGGTCACGCAGCAGTCACTTGCAAAATGGTCTGACGTTGACGTCATCGTCTATGTTGGCTGCGGCGAACGCGGCAACGAAATGACGGAAGTGCTTACTGAGTTTCCAGCTCTTGAGGATCCCCGTTCGAGTAATCCTCTTATGCAGCGAACAGTCCTCGTTGCTAATACATCAAATATGCCCGTTGCGGCTCGTGAAGCTTCGATTTATGTCGGTGTCACGATTGCCGAGTATTATCGTGATATGGGCTACTCAGTTGCGATGATGGCTGATTCAACATCACGCTGGGGAGAAGCGCTTCGTGAGGTCTCGGGCCGCCTCGAGGAAATGCCTGGTGAGGAGGGCTACCCGGCGTATTTGGCCACGAGGCTCGCGGCATTTTACGAGCGAAGTGGCCGCGTGATTCCGCTATCGGCAACCGTGTGTGAAGTCGAGGGGGAACAGAAGCCAAGTCAAACTCATCTGTCTGACGTTTCGGGCGCTTGCGAAGGCTCAGTCACCATGGTAGGAGCCGTGTCTCCGGCGGGAGGCGATATGTCAGAACCTATTACTCAAAATTCATTGCGTGTCGCGGGAGGTTTTTGGGCGCTTGATACCGATCTTGCCCATAAACGCCATTTTCCGGCTATTAACTGGACAAAAAGCTACACGTTATTCATGGATCAGGTCGTTGGTTGGTATCGTGACAATGTTGCGACCGATTGGCCACAGAAGCGTACAAGCGCAATGGGTATTTTGCAGAAGGAAATTGAACTCAATGAAATAGTTCAACTTGTCGGTCCCGATGCGCTGCCTGATAGCGAAAAACTGACGCTAGAAATTGCGCGCATGCTTCGCGAAGATTTTTTGCAGCAATTCGCTTTCGACGAGGTTGACGCATACTGCACCATCAAAAAGCAGTACGATCTGCTCAGTATAATCCTGCTCTATGCTGACGAGTCGCGCGAAGCCTTAGCCAAAGGCGCAACGCTCTCGAGTATTCTTGAGGGGCCCATTCGTGGCAAGATCGCCTCGCTCAAAACAACCGAACTCGAGACATTCAAACACGACGTTAAACAGCTCACGAGTGATGTGCGCGCTCATATGAGTCAGTTGGAGGTGGAGTAAATGAAAACTGCTTCTCAACAGGTTGCTCCCAAAGAGAGCGAAGAATCGAGTGCTATTGTTGGATCCGCACTTTCAACAACGCGATATCGCACGTTGCGCATGGTGGCTGGTCCATTGGTCATTGTTGACCGCATTATTGAAGTTGCCTACGACGAAACCGTCGAGATAAAACTTTCGGATGGGACTTTTCGCCACGGAAAGGTTCTTGAAGTAAACGGGGATACCGCCATTGTCCAAGTTTTTGAGGGAACAAGTGGTATTGACGTAAAACAATCTACGGTTCGATTTTTAGGCGAGGCAGCGAAGATGGAGGTGAGCACGACCTTGCTAGGTCGCGTCCTCAATGGGACGGGTACACCAATTGATAAGGGGGCACCTCTCGATGGGACGCAGCGGCGTGATATTAATGGCGCACCAATTAACCCCTTTATGCGCATTCAGCCATCCGACTTTATCGAAACTGGCATCTCTGCTATTGATGGCCTTAATGTCTTGGTCCGCGGACAGAAGCTTCCGATATTTACGGCATCGGGTCTTCCTGCCAATGAACTTGCCGCGCTTATTGTTCAGCAAGCGCGTGTGCTCTCGGGCGAAGAGTTTGCTGTTGTGTTCGGGGCGATGGGCATTACCAATCGCGAAGCTTCATATTTTGTAAAAAAGTTTGAGGAATCGGGCGCCCTTGAGCGCGTTGTTCTCTTCATGAACTTGGCAAACGACCCCACTGTTGAGCGCATTTTGACTCCTCGTTGCGCTTTGACTGTTGCTGAATATCTTGCCTTCGACTGCGATATGCAGGTGCTGGTTGTTCTTTCAGACATGACGAATTACTGTGAAGCTCTTCGTGAGATTTCAACAGCGCGCGAGGAAGTACCTGGCCGCCGCGGTTATCCCGGTTATCTTTATACCGACCTCTCAACCATTTACGAGCGAGCAGGTCGCATTAAAGGCTCAAAAGGGTCTATTACTCAACTGCCGATTCTCACAATGCCCGATGACGATATTACGCATCCCATACCCGACCTAACGGGATATATTACTGAGGGTCAAATCGTGTTGAGCCGCGCTCTCCATCGTAGAGGGCTTTTCCCGCCCATTGATGTTTTGCCCTGTCTTTCACGTCTGATGAATTCGGGTATTGGCGAAGGGAAAACTCGTGAAGATCACAGCGCGCTCGCCAATCAACTCTATGCTGCCTATGCGCATGGCAATGAGCTTCGTCAATTGGTGGCTATTGTTGGCGAAGAGGCCCTCTCATCAGATGACCAAAAGTATTTGAAGTTCGCCGATGAATTTGAGGCGCGCTATATTAACCAAGGCGAGCATGGACGCTCTCTTGAAGAGACGCTGTGGCTCGGCTGGGACTTGCTGACGCTTTTGCCACCTCAAGATTTAACGCGCGTCAAAAAGTATGTAGAAAAATATGGTATTCACCCAGAAGCCGAAGCGACTCAAGAAGGCGAGTGACATGGAAGAGATTCGCCCAACCCATGCGCAACTTCTTGCTTTACGCGAACAGATAAAAGTTGCCACTTCAGGACGCGATCTTCTCAAGAGTAAGCGCGATGCGCTTTTGCTTGAGTTTATGGAAGTTGTTGACACGACTCTCGATTTATCTGTGGAGCTTTCCAAAACGCTTGCAGAAGCCCAGTATCAGTTTGAATTTGCAAATGCTTTTGACGGCGAAGCGGCGGTTCACTCTGCGGCTCTTGCTTCGAGCGGAGAAGTGTTTGTTGATATTTCCGGTTACCGTGTTATGGGAGTTGCGGTGCCCGTAATTAAACAATCGCCACGTCTGCCTCGTACCTCATTTAATCGTGGATACTCACCGACGGGTGTTTCGGTGCGGGTTGATGAGGCGGCCTACGGTTTTGAAAAAGCGATTTCTTCCATCATGAAATATGCAGAAGCAGAAACGCGCCTTCGACGAGTGGGCGCGGAGATAAATAAAACAAATCGTCGCGTTAACGCCCTTGATGAAATCCGTATACCTCAACTTAAAAGTCAGGTTCGGTTTATCGAACAGACACTCGATGAGCGCCAGCGAGAGGAACTCTTTCGACTCAAAAAAGTCAAAAAGAAAATTGCACGCGGCCACGCTAATTCCTGAAAAAATGTTACTACCTGCGATTTTGTGGAAAATAAACAGAGACTGGAAACGAAGCAGGGGGGAGAAGGTGGGATTATCGTGGACAACTCTGTTGAAACTAATGTGCAATTGACCGAAAGCAGTAGAAAGAACCGTCTGGTAGATGGCGAATATAAAAAGCGCTACATGTCAGTGAGGGCTAAGTTTACCATTTCATTGTGTTTTGCGACGCTTTGGCTTTTTCTGTCAGTTTTTTTGGCAAGAAACTGGTATAGCGATTTAGCGTCATTAACAAATGCCGTGTTTGCTGCTATTGTCATCGCAGGCGTGGCACTCGTACCAGGCTTCATGAACGCTTTCTTAGTTTCAAGCCTCATATTGGATCGGCAACCTCGTCTCGCAAATATTGATTTGGTTCACGAACCTGTGACCGTGCTTATTGCCGCCTACAACGAGGAAGCTGGTATTTACCATTCTCTTGAGTATATTGGCCGGCAGTCATATCAAGGCGCCGTAAAGGTCATTGTCGTCGACAACAACTCGACGGATAACACTTCTGAGGAAGTTTTGCGTGCTAGCAGAGAACTCAATATGGATATCAAATTGCTCTCTGAACCCCAGCGTGGTAAATTCAATGCCCTTAACCGCGGCCTTCAGGATATTGAAACAAAATTCTTCATTGCGCTTGATGCCGATACGCTCATTCATAAGGATGGCCTCGCGTACCTAATGGCGCGCATGAAGGCATCCCCAGCCAATGTTATCGCGGTGGCAGGTAGCATGTTGGTTAAGAACAGCCGAGAAAATTTGATTACTAAGATTCAAGAATGGGATTACTTCTTAAGTATTGCATCAGTCAAAAGAATGCAGGGTCTCTACCAAGGAACGCTGGTTGCGCAGGGAGCTTTTTCGCTCTTTAAGACAGATGCGATTAGGGAACTTGGCGGCTGGCCAGAGGCAATTGGCGAGGACATTGTTGTAACGTGGGAGTTGCTCGCTCAGGATGAAAAGGTCTACTTTGAACCATGCGCTGTTGCGTTTACCACGGTGCCTTCAACGTTCAGGATGTTTGCGCGCCAGCGCGCACGCTGGGCGCGAGGAATGCTTGAGGGAATTCGTGCGGTTAAGCCATGGCAGCAACCTTCGCTTTACCATAAGGTATGTACCGGTTTTGACCTGTTCATTCCGCTGGTTGATACCTGCTATACCCTCTGCTGGATTCCTGGTTTAGTGCTTGCGATTTTCTTTGGCAATTATGCCATCGTCGGTCCTATGGCCTTGCTCGTATTGCCATTGACCCTCGTCGTATTTGGTATTTTGTATTATCACCAAACGAAGTATGTTTTCAAGACTCTTGACTTGAAGGTACGACGGAATTTTTTGGGCTTTGTTTTCTTTATGTTTATCTATCAAGCTATCATGTCACCTGTCGCGCTTTATGGGTATCTTCAGGAGGCATTTGGCGCGCGGCGCGTTTGGAAGTAAAGTAGAGGTATGGCAAAAAAGAAACTTTCTAAAACAAACGCGATTCGCATTGTCGAACAACATAATATCGCCTATAAAGAATACAGCTATGAATGGTCTGAAGATGATTTAAGCGCTCGTCACGTTGCCTCGCAATTAGGACAACGTGACGATCAGGTTTTCAAGACACTCGTTGCTTTAGGTCCCAGGTCCGGGCCTGTTGTTGCCGTCGTGCCGGGCTGTCGCGAACTCGATTTAAAGAAACTCGCAAAAGCGAGCGGCAATAAAAAAGTTGAGATGTTTCATGTAAAAGATCTTGAACAGACAACTGGCTACATTCGGGGTGGTTGTTCTCCTGTCGGCATGAAAAAGCTCTTTCCGACATTTATTGATTCTTCCGCTCTCAATTTTGAAACCATCATAATTTCGGCTGGTCAACGTGGGCTTCAAATGGAACTCAGCCCCGAAGACCTTGCGCGACTTGTGCGGGCAACATTTGTGGACCTTTCGGAAACGAGCGAAAGCGAAATTTTGAGCTGACCTTAAAACGGTCAGGAATCAAGCGTTGATGCAAGCGGTGTATGTTTCAAGGATGCTTGCAGTGAGTTTGTTGTCAATCATATTTATGGGTAGAAATGCGCGTGGCTCATCTTCATAGGGGAGGATAGTTTTTTCAAACCACGCCACGTCGCGCCACGCCCCATTTTTAAAACCCGTACGGTGCATCACTCCAGCCGGAGAAAACCCGAGCGACTCATGGAGTCGCTGACTTTTTTCATTGGGAAGGGTTACAATTCCGTACACGTTGTGCACTCTTTGAATGCGTAGAATATCTATAAGACAAAGATACATCTGCTTACCGAGGCCTCGAGTATGAACGCGGGAATCCAAATAGATTGAAAGCTCCGCATCCCACTGGTACGCTGGGCGCTCTTTAAACTTATGTGCATAGGCATATCCAATAATTGCATCATTTTGTTTGCAAATAAGGTATGGGTAATGTTGAGATATTGATGCGATGCGCTGTGAGAAATCTTCAAGGGAGGGCACTTCGAGCTCAAAGGTAATCGCGGTGTCAATGTAGGTTGAGTAGAGCGCGAGGATTTCTCGCGCATCTTCGACACGCGCGAATTGTAAAGTTGAAGTCGTCATAGAATCCTTACAGTTAATAACTCGCCATTTTTGAATGATATTTTGGATAATACGCTTTGCAGCGGCTATTTGCCATTTTCCACGTAGTCATGCTTTTGGAAACTCCCGTGCCGTTGAGATGAATGTATTCAAAGAGTCGTTGGTTTTTATCAATCCAGCGGGTAAACATGACGGCATGATAGGGTTTGCCATTGAGGTGTTCCAAGATAACCTCATCGCCGTATTTTAAGTCATTGACGGAGCGCCAGTACCCTGAATAGTGCCAATAGTAGGTGGTTGTTGAGCGTCCAAGTCCCCAAATCATGGAGCCAAAACCCGAGCAGTCGGTGCGATAACCCTCGTGCCACCGGCGCTGTGAGTAGGGTACGCGTTGGGCTAGCCAGCGGTAAGCGCGAATTTTTCGCTGAAATTGGTTGGCCGCGCCTGTAGGGTAAATGCGCTTTTGAGGTAATTTCGCAAGAGTAAAACTCCCCGCTGAATTATTCTTGCCTGAGGCTACTTTATGGCGAGTGCTCGGTGCTTGATAAGAGAAAAGCGAGAGGGGCGCTAGCCGTGTTGGCGTACGTGAACTAGCGATGGCATATTTGATGGTATAGGTTCCTGCGGGTAAATCAGAAAAAGAAAATATTCCGCTTGTGGACGCATACACTAAAGAATCAAATCCGGTTTGTGAGCCACTTTCTGTTATGAGCGAACATTCGGCAATTTCTCGATATTTTGTTAATCGATGCAATTGACCTTTAAGTGTTGTGCGGGCGGTGTTCGCCTGCGTTGGCAGAATTGCGTCATTGATGACCGTTGATTGCCCGGCAACAACTTCAAATTTTGTTGCTTCCTCAATGGTAGTGGCAATTCCATTTGTTTTATACCAACTTGAGGTGTTGAGAACGAGTTCTGGAGAAGACATGCTGGTTTGTGGTATGTAAGCGGCGCTATTGCGCGCAAAGCATATGACGTACGTGCCGGCAGGAATACTGGCGCCTAAGGTTGCTCCCGTTTGGGTTGATTTTTGATTAATGAAACGCCCACCAGAGCCGTCTCCTAAATACGCATAGCGCCCATTGGCGTATTTGAATAGATAGCCACGCAATGAACCTGGGGCATAAGCATTTGGAGTTTGCGCTGTTGCGGTTTCAACTTGAGAGGTAAGCGCATTTTCAAAAAGAGGAGTGCCATCACTCCAGTGTGCTGACGCAAAAACTAGACGTCCATAATCAAGGGCTTGGGCACTCGATATAACGCCAAAAAAGAGGCATATTGAGAACGTGACTATGAAAAGATGTGACAGCCGCTTCATATACTTCTCCCCTGAGTTTCTCATTTTAGTATGACGCTCCGTTCGGGCACTCGCAAGAGAAAGTTCGTATTTAAAATATTGATAGGTATAATAAGCCTATGTCTGATTTTCCTCACATAAAACTGACGCAGATGTCGTCAAAAGCCGGTTGAGCTGCTAAATGGGGTCCGGCGGACCTCAAGGCAGTGCTTGATAAAATTGCTCCTCAAACGAGTCAAGATTTGATGCTCGGTTTTGAGACGAGTGATGATGCGGCTGTTTACCGTTTGAATGATGACACCGCCGCACTCATGACGGTCGATTTCTTTACACCGATTGTTGATGACCCCTATGATTTTGGGCGCATTACGGCGGCAAATGCCCTCTCTGACATTTACGCAATGGGAGGCCGTCCGCTCACGGCGCTCAATTTGTTGGCGTTTCCTTGTTCACTTGGTCCTGATGTCGTGGGCGAAGTTGTGCGCGGTGGGGCGGAGGTTATTGCCGAGGCCGGAGCAATGGTTGTCGGTGGGCATACCATTGACGATAAAGAGCCGAAGTATGGTCTTTCTGTATTTGGCACCGTGCACCCTGACAAAGTGTTGTTGAACGCCGGGGCTCATCAAGGTGACATGATTGTCATCACAAAACCATTAGGCACAGGCCTGTGGGGTACTGCCCTCAAGCGAGAAATTGCTGATGAGCACGACGCGCATGAGGCAATTGAGTCGATGGCAACGCTCAATCGGTATGCTGCCGAAGCACTCGAAGGGCTTCATCCGCACGCGTGTACTGACATTACGGGGTTTGGTCTCGCAGGTCATCTTCATGAAATGGCGGCGGCAAGTGGCCTGTCTGCTCACATAGAAATCGAGTGTGTTCCCCTTCTAGAAAAAGCATACGAATTTGCTGAACAAAATATTGTGCCTGGCCGAACAAAAGATATTATTGCGTGGGCTGAGGAGTTTTTGACCTTTGCAGCTGATTGCGAACTGACTGAAGAAGAACGCGCGATTTGGCTGAAGATTCTTTGTGATCCGCAAACAAGCGGCGGTTTGATGGTCGCGCTCCCCGCAGATGAGGTTGAGCGCTATTATGAGCAAATCATTGCGCTTAAACCTGATACTTTATGCGCCGTCGTGGGTCATTTTGATGACGCGAAGGCTGCTGGTTCAGTTTCGGTTCGTTAGGCTATAGCCCATTCATTGAATCGAGCGGCTCTTGGTGCCAGCGAATAATTAAAATGGCACGATCATCGGTTGGTTCGATAGCCCCACAGAATACGTCAACTTCGTTGAATAGACGCTTGGCGGTATCGTGCGGAGTAAGCCCGCGTTTTGTTGTCAAAATATTGATGAGTCGCTCAAGTCCGAACTGCTCGCCCTGAGGATTTTGCGCTTCGGTTAGGCCATCTGTGTAGAGGACAATAGCCTCATTGGGCAAAAGATTACATTCAAAACTTTCATAGATAAAGTCATCAATAAATCCCAGCATAGGATTTTGCACGCTCTCATATTCGCGTTGTCCTTTTTTGCTCACGATGAGGGGACGTGGATGACCAGCGATGCAGAGACGGATGCTGCCCGTCAGTGTGTCGAGCGTTCCAAAAATCGCCGTTGCAAACAGCGAGCCCTTTAGCTCCGAGAGAATATGTCGATTCGTTGCCGTGAGAACTTCGCTAGGATCATAATTCTGTAAACCAAGAGCTCGAATGGCACTTCGTATCATAGCATTGTAGGCTGCCGCGTCGACGCCATGCCCCGAGATATCGCCAATGGTAAAACCGATGAGATGGTCGGAAATCAAAAAGGCATCATAGAAATCGCCACCTATTTTTGCGAGCCCGGGTGCGGCATGCAAAAAGGGCGCTATGAGAATATGGGCATCGTCAAGTTTTGGATTTTTGAGTGGCATGATTGCTTCTTGAAGCGTTTGCGCAATGCGATTTGATTCGACAAGTGTGCGTTTCTCCTGCTCGGCGCGTTCACTTTCTAAGCGCAGATTCTTAAGGTTGAGCGCGATAATTGCTGAGAAATTTTTGTAAAAACGTTGCTGGAGTTCTACATCTTCTTGCTCATCGACATATTTTTTTCCAACGAGCAAGAATCCCTCTTCATCATTTCCAGCAATGAGTGGGCAGAGGGAAAAACTATAGTGCAAATCAAGAAAATTCATTAAAAAGGAGCGAAGGGTGAATGTGGCAGTCGCTCGTGATTCAGCATAGGCGCGCATTTGGTTTTCAAGCTGTGTCATATTGGCATGTTCTTTAAGCGGATAACCTTCGTATAGAGGTGCGCATAGATAGCGGATTTCTCCCTCTTCCGCAATCTTATAAAGGGCAATAAAGTCATCCGCGAAAGCGAGAGTTAATGGCTTGAGGGCTTCGGATTGCAACTCTTCAACCGTTCGAATGTTCGATATGTGAGCGTAGAAGTTCAGAAGATGCTGCGAAAGCGCTTCCCAGCGTGCGTACTGATTTCGTTCAGTGGCAATTTCACGATAAATTGAACCAAGAGGGTCGAGAATGATGTTGCTCAATATCGAAAAGAAAATCAAATAGAAAGCGGAAAAGTGCACAAGCGAACCAAGTGCATTTAAGGGTGTTGAGCCATGGAACAGAGAGGGGATGATGCCTCCAAGTATGATGAGAATCGCCGAGAAGGAGAGTGTTTTTGCCCACCAGATATTTTTTTGCGAGAAGTGAAATCGCGAAAGAATGGTGGTCGCCAGAAGTAAGATTAGGGCGCATACCAAGAAACCAGTGCTGAGGACTGAGAGGTCATGTGAGTAGTAGTTGAGGAAGGGAATGTTGAGAAAGAGCGGCAGTAGTGAAACGAGACTAAAGATAGGAAACAATATCCAGCTCAAGTTGGTTTTCTCGCGCGTACGCTGTGCGTAGAATACGGCAAGGAAAACTGTCAACCCCTCAAAGAATTGGCACATAACCCATAGTTGGTAGGTGAGGTTTGACCGTGCTTCAGAAAAAAGTTGAGGAGAAATGATAGCAATGGTCATGGCAATAATATTGAGCGCAATAACGAGCATGCCTGAGCCCAACACATCAAGAGATTCATCATGCGAAAATTGGCGCACTAATAACGAATAGCCGGTGATGGCAAGCGCGAGACCTGCCGCAAGAATGTTATTAAGGATAAAAGCGAATGCCGGGTTGATGAGCATAATGGCAATGAGCAGAATGAATAGACTAGCTGTCAAGTAAATCGGCAGCACGAGTGGTCGCTCAGTGTTGTTCCCGGCTTTAGTCATACTGCTTATTATAGCCCCTCCGCCATTACCTGAAAATGTATGTACATTTTTGTGTCCGTTCAGACAAAAAATCCGCTAACCTCACGTCTTAGGCATAAAATATCTTTATTGATACTATTATTAATTACGATATCTGAGAGGTTACTATGAAGAAATTTATGGTCATCACTAGTGAAACTTTAGGCAAGGGCGACGATGAACTCGGAGCGATTCTCATGCGTGTTTTTCTCACTTGCCTTGGCCAAGGGGACGAAGTGCCTGAAGTGCTTGGTTTGATGAATGGTGGCGTAAAACTTGCCTGTCAGCATGGGGTCGTTCTTGAAGAACTAAAAAGGATTGAAGAGCGCGGGGTTAAGGTTCGTGCATGTGGCACTTGTCTTGATTTTTTTGATATCAGAGAAAAGCTCATGGTAGGCGATGCTGGTAAGATGCCCGATACCGTAGCAGGCTTAATGACCGCTGAAGACGCTATCGTGCTTTCGTAATAGCCTAACCCCTCTGAGTTCGCTACAATGCAAGTATGAAAAAATCAAACGGACATCAAGAACTTTTTCGCTCACTCCCCAAGGTTGATGAGCTGCTTAAACACCCTCGACTTGCTGATTTGAGCTCACGCGTTTCGCATAACGTCACGCTTGAGTCGGCGCGTAGCGTGATTGATGGTGCTCGTGCTGATATTAAGTCGGGCAATCAAACAACTGTCCTGTCAGAGGACGAAATTGTTGCGCGCGTTTGCGAGGAAGTGCAAAAGTGCATGCAGCCGTCTCTCCGCCGTGTGATTAATGCGACGGGCATTATTGTCCATACCAATTTGGGGCGCAGTATTTTAGCTGAGGACGCGCTTCGTGCCGTGCAGGAGGTCTCTCAAGGTTATTCAACCCTTGAGTATGATTTTGAACAGGGTAAGCGTGGTTCGCGTCATGATCATATTGAGTCGCTCCTTTGCGAGTTAACAGGAGCCGAAGCGGCGATGGCTGTTAACAACAATGCCGCTGCCGTCATGATGTGTATTGCATGTTTCGCACGCGGTAAAGAGGCGATTGTTTCTCGCGGGCAACTTGTCGAGATTGGTGGCTCTTTTCGCGTTCCTGACATTATGGCCGAATCGGGCGCGCGCATGGTTGAGGTGGGCACGACCAATAAGACTCATCTCAAGGATTATCAGAAAGCTACTACTTCTGAGACGGGGCTGTATCTCAAAGTCCACTCATCAAATTATCGTGTGGTAGGTTTTACTGAAGAAGTTTCGCTTGAGGAACTTGTGAATTTAGGGGCCCAGCACTCAATTCCAGTGATGGAAGATCAGGGCTCGGGTGTACTCATCGATTTACAAAAATATGGCTTACCGTATGAGCCGACTGTTGCCTCGTCGGTTGCTGCTGGTGCTGATATTGTCACGTTCTCGGGAGACAAACTCTTGGGCGGGCCACAGGCAGGCATCATCGTTGGCAAAAAAAGCGCTATTGCGAAACTAAAGGCGCACCCAATGGCACGCGCGCTGCGCCTTGACAAGATGACGCTGGCTGCACTTGAGGCAACACTGATGATCTATCGTGATGAAGACCGTGCGGTGAAGGAAATCCCCACACTTCATGCGCTTACGATGACGCTTGCCGAGAGCAGGGAGAGGGCAGAAGATTTTGCCGCTCGCTTGCTGGCACAACTCGAAAAATGCAACGCGGATAAACGATGCTCGGTTGAAGTGATTGACGAAGTTGCTCGAGCAGGTGGAGGTTCTCTCCCTCTTGCAGACATTCCTACCGCGGTCGTTGCTCTGTCATTTTCACACTGTTCGGCGGATGAGGCAGAAAAGGCTTTGCGTTTAGAGGGCCCCGTGCCTATTGTTGTCCGCATAAAAGATAATCGAATTCTGCTTGACCCGCGCACGCTCATTCATGACGATGCGGAGCTCATCGTGGAGCAGGTATGTCAAATCTGCAACCAATAATACTTGGTACTGCTGGTCACATTGACCATGGCAAATCAACGCTCATTAAGGCTTTAACGGGAGTTGACCCTGACCGTCTAGCCGAAGAAAAAAAGCGTGGCATCACTATTGAGCTTGGCTTCGGCGAAATCGTCACGCCGAGTGGCCATCATTTTGGTGTTGTTGATGTTCCAGGACACGAAAAATTCGTGCGTCATATGGTCGCGGGTGCAACTGGCATCGACGCCGCGCTCATCATTATTGCGGCCGATGATGGCGTTATGGTGCAAACGCGTGAGCATCTCGCTATTTTGGAAATGCTTGGTATTACTAAGGCGCTTGTTGTACTAACCAAAATTGACAAAAGTGATCCTGAACTCATTGAGCTCGTAAAAGCCGATGTGTCGGCATCGCTTGCTGGGACTCCTTTTGGGGATGCGCCGCTCATTGCGGTATCAAGTGTGACGGGGCAGGGTATTGACGAGCTGTTTGCTGCTCTTGATATGTTGGGCGATGAGGTTGCTCAGAGTAAAAAGCAAGCGAAAAAAGCGCCGCTTCGTTTGCCCATCGATCGTGTGTTTACAATCGGTGGCGCTGGAACGGTTATAACGGGTACGCTCTGGGAAGGCGAAGTGCGGCCATCCGATGAAGTCGAGGCCGTCTTTGCGGCAAAGACTTTGCGTGTGCGCAGTGTTGAGGTACATGGACAATCAGTGGAGAAAGCCCAAGCTGGCAATCGCGTCGCCCTCAATTTAGCCGGAATTTCAAAAGATGAAGTTGAGCGTGGTGAGATGTTGACGGCACCGGGCCTTCTTGAGCCCACAACGCGCTTTAATATTATGTTTGATTACAGAAGTTCGGCCGATTTTGGTGGCTCGAATAAACCTTTCAAGTCAGGCAGCAGAGTACACATTCATCACAGTACGCGTGATGTTGTCGCTCAAATTTTTCTCTTTGATAGCAAGGCTCTGAATCCGGGGCAAAAGGTTTTTGCCCAAGTTCGTACTGAAGAACCTCTTGCGTTGCTCGCTCGCGACCGTTTGATTGTACGTTCATTCTCTCCCGCGCTAACCATTGGCGGCGGCGAGGTGCTTCAGGTTGCCGCAGCGAAGCGTTTAAAGTTGAGTGAACATGACCGGACCTTGCTCGAAGCATTAGCGGGGCACAGCCAAGAGGACAGTATTGCTGCTTTTATGCAGGCGACCACCATGCCTGTTACGAGTGGTTTTATCGCGCGTACCTACAACTGGCAGCGCAGTGAGGTCGCTTCATTTCTCAATAAGCCACTCTATCACCGCATTAAGGTGAAAGATGAAACCTATTTTATTGAAGCTTCAAAGCACGCAGCTTTTGCGGAGCAGTTTGAGGCATCGGTCAAACTATTGCATGCCGCAAAGCCCCAACAACAATCATTCAGCCTTGCAGAAATTCGCGACGCAATGCATAACTTATGTGAGGATTTCGTGTTTGAGGGCTGGTCTCGGCAAGTTCTTGAGAATGATGCTTTAACTTTTAGCGAAGGCAGAGTTTCTCATAAGACGTCCGCAGCGGCATCAGCCCAGCAAGAGGAAGAAATTTCTTCGCGCGTACTCAATCGACTTCGTCGCGAGGGTTTGAGTGTGTCCTCTCTTGACGAGCTCGCGCAGAGCGAATCATTTGATGTGAAGTTGCTGCAAAAAGTGCTTAATAAACTTGTCGATTCAGGCAAGCTTGTGCGCCTTGAGACTAAGTTTTACTTTAGTGCGGAGGCAATTGCCGCAGCTCGTAAATCACTCGAAAACGCGCTCGTTGGCACGTCTCCTCAAGACACGCGCTCGGCAGCTGATTTGCGTACAGTGCTCGGGGTAAGCAGAAAGTACGCAATTCCTCTCTTGGAATATTTTGATGCTCAAGGTGTGACGCGCCGTGAAGGTGACGGGCGTTACCTCGTTTGACATTCTCTTCAAGAATTACCAAAATAGTAACCTATGCGTAAACTCGGAGCCGGATCCGTCCTGGTGGTCGGCGCGGCCTTCAAAGCCGTTGTGAGGGATGAAGAATCTCTCGGGTGTGTTCGATTCGCACACGGTTCCGCCAATATTAAAGGTAAAGGGAAGATGAAAAAATATCTGACATTTGGTTTAGCTATTATGCTGGCCTGCACGGTAATACTCTCTGCGGGTTGTTCATCTCAAAAGAAGACAGTCAAGAAAGATGAGCCTCAGGTCGTTGAAGTGGGCGCAAAGGTAAACGGCACGCTCGCAAACGGCTACCCTGAAGAACTTCCTTTATGGGGCGGCGCGACAGTCAAAGACTCTAAGGACACCAAAAAGGGTCAGTCAGAAGCGTATGAAGCAGAGTTTCTCATCAAGGGAGCTTTTGACAATATCTCATATGGATACGGAAAAGGCTTGACTGATGCGGGATGGGATGCCCAAACAATCAGTCAAGACAAGACATCTGCTCTCATTTCCGCAACAAAGGATGATGTGAGCGCGGCCATCACCATCAGTGGTAACAGCGATGGTACGGTTTCAGTCGTCGTTTCCGCACAAAAAATGTAATTATGTTTGAATGCGAACATATCTCTGTTGAACTTGTCGGAGATAAGGGAGCATTTCGCGCGGTGTCTGACGTATCAGTGCCCGCTCAAGAATGTGAAATTGTCGATATAGTAGGACCCAGCGGCGCAGGCAAATCAACCTTTTTGCATGCGCTCGCTCTGCTTATTGAGCGAACTTCGGGGACTCTCAAGCTTGACGATAAGGGTGCCGAATCTTTTTCTCCTCAAGAATGGCGCAGACTTGTTGCG
>OCTV010000096.1_pt1 | contig 33205 bp, 25 predicted proteins | sample 1539101 | NCBI WGS metagenome assembly OCTV01 (sample SAMEA3991422, study PRJEB22521) | metagenome | biome: anthropogenic terrestrial biome; feature: sewage plant; material: sludge | place: Sweden | collected 2012-09-26 | reverse complement strand
CCATTCGCGACACCTCCCTCGAACAGCTTCGCACCTGGGACGTGGGCTGCGGCCCCGCGGTCAAACGCCGTCGCGCCGCCTCCTGGGTGCTTAGGTATTGGATCATCAGGTCCTGTTCTGCCGGTGATACGAGTTGATCCTCCCAGATGATGCACATGAGCGGGATAAAAATATTCAGTCGTGGATAAGCCTCCAATGTTTTTATTAAAGTCGACATAGAGCGTAAGCGATATTGATTTGCTCTAACTTACGCAATATTTTTAATCCTAAAATAAGCATTTGCTTTATTTGACCTATGGGTTCGACGCTTACGGACTGACTGTGACATATATGGTATCTGGCTAAAACCTTGAGTGTCTAGAGTTATAGTTGGGTTAAACCGATCAGTGTATCGCACTTCATTATGCACACAGCTTATTTTTCTGCCAATAAAGCCTGTTCTTTTTCCAGGATGCCATCGAAATCAAAAGTATACAGTACAGACTCCATTTTAGCATTGATCTCAGCATGACAAAGATGGCCTATGCTGCCTTCGTGGGTATGGTCTATATGATAGTCAGGCTTATAATTACCTTCTTGTATTTTGAGCCCAACCTGTTTGTAGGCATCCCTAAAGGCTACTCCCGAGAGCACCAGTTTATTAACTTCTTCGACAGTAAAAAGGTATTGGTATTTATCTTTTTGAACCAGGTGACTGGCGACTTTGATCTGTGGCAACATGAATGCGGCAAGATCCAACACTGATTTTAAAGACTGAAGCATAGGGAATAATACTTCTTTTAACAATTGAAAATCCCGGTGATAACCAGCCGGCAAGTTGTGGATCATCATGCTAATTTCACCAGGCAAAGCCAATATCCGATTGCAATGGCTTCGAATGAGCTCCCATACATCCGGATTTTTTTTATGAGGCATGATACTGGAGCCTGTGGTCAGTTCATCGGGGAAGGAGATAAAACCAAAGTCCTGCCCAATATACAGACACATATCCATGGCCAGTTTATTGATGGTACTCGCGAGCACCGCCATACTTTGAGACAATACCAGTTCAGTTTTTCCTCTACTCATCTGGGCATTGATCACATTGTAATGGAGGTCATTAAAACCAAGAGCCTGAGTGGTCATGGTCCTGTTTAATGGAAATGACGATCCATAACCTGCAGCGGATCCCAAAGGATTCAGATTGACCATTTGAAATGAAGCCTGCATACTTCTCAGATCATCAGCCAGCGACTCTGCATATGCACCAAACCATAAACCAAATGATGACACCATCGCCACTTGCATATGGGTGTATCCGGGCATTAGATCATGCTTGTGTTTTTCGCTTAGACTCATCAATTCATCAAAAAGCATTTTGGTCCTTTTTACGATCTCTTCTATCTCGTGACGATAGAACAGTTTTAAAGCCACGAGGACCTGGTCATTGCGTGATCGGCCGGCATGTACTTTTTTACCGGTTTCACCCAAAATACGCGTGAGCAAAAGTTCGATTTGGGAATGTACATCTTCACTCCCATCTTCGATGACAAACCTCCCCGCTATAGCATCCTTGTAAATTTGTTGCAATTCTTTGACTATAGATTTTGCTTCCGCTTTGTCCAACAATCCTACTTCATCCAACATCATCACATGAGCGATAGAAGCCAAGGCGTCATAGGGTGCCAACAACAAATCCAGTGCTCTGTCCTGTCCTACTGTGAAAGCCTCCACTAAGTCATCTGTTGTATTGTTTTTATCCCAAAGTTTCATTTTGTCAGTTTAAGATTAATCCGTCCAATAGGTCGATATAAGTTTTGATCCCCAGCCTTATTTCCTCCCGGGTGATAAATTCATCAGCGGTATGTGACCTGGCTGAATCGCCGGGTCCTATTTTGATAGAAGTATAAGGCATCAATGCCTGATCAGACAAGGTAGGCGATCCATAGGCAGAAAGTCCCAGGAAGGTCCCTTTGATCACGATGGGGTGATGTGCGTCGATAGTCGATGAATTTAACCTAAACGACCTGGCTTTCAAAATAGACTGTACCCCTGATTGCAGGAGATCGAGAATTTCCTTGTTGGAATATAATTCATTGCTCCTCACATCGATTACGTAAGTACACTGATCAGGTATAACATTGTGCTGCGTACCTGACTGGATCATCGTCACAGTCGCTTTGGTAAGGCCCAGGTAAGGTGAAATCTTATCAAAAGAATATTGTCTGATCCAGGTGATATCCTCTAGTGCCTGATAGATTGCGTTTTTGCCTTCCTCCCGAGCAGCATGACCCGAGATACCCTCCGCTATGGCATCTACCACCATGAGTCCTTTTTCAGCGATCGCCATCTGCATACCGGTAGGCTCGCCCACGATGGCAAGATCTACTTTTGCCAAATGATTGATTACCTGTACGATTCCGTTTTGTCCGGATATTTCTTCTTCTGCAGATGCTGCCAGCACCAGGTGATAGGGCTGATCTGTTGTATGAAGATGCAGATAGGTCATAATCAAACATACCAATGAAGCCCCTGCATCATTAGTACCCAATCCGTAGATTCTATCTCCTTCTGATGTAGGAATATGTGCAGACCTCTGCCAGGTTGAAGAAGGTCTGACAGTATCGATATGACTATTGAGTAAAATAATAGGTTTAGAAGTCTGTGGATTCGATCCTAAAATCACGTTGTTAGCTATTCTAAAACATTCGATTCCTAAAGAATTAAAATAATCAACTAATAGGCTGGCTCTCTCATCCTCTTCTTTACTATATGCTGGAATAGCTATGAGTGCTTCAAGCAGTGAAATCGCTTTGGCAGTTAGTGAGTCGAGCTGAGTAATGGAGATTGGCATATCTGAGTACCCGTTGATTGAAATCTATCAATGTCCTGGGCAGCACAAATATAAACATCATTGAGACCTTTAGAGGAAGCTTTGAATGCATTTTCCAGTTTGGGAATCATACCCTTTGAAATAATGCCTTGATCTTTCAGTTTTAAAAAGCGCTCACGGTCTAATCTGGTCAATACGCTGTCCTCATCATTCTGATCCAGCATCACCCCCTTTTTCTCGAAGCAATAGATTAATTGAACGGGATATTTCGTAGATAAAGCTACTGCCAGTTCTGAGGCTATGGTATCTGCATTAGTATTGAGCAAATGCCCTTTATTATCATGAGTGATGGCACACAATACGGGCAACACTCCGTTTTCTAAAAGGAAAGCCCATCTTTTTACGTAGACGCGGGCCACATCTCCAACCCATCCATAGTCTATATCCCGATTCTCTCTTTTATTGGCTTGTATAAGGTTAAGGTCAGCGCCGCTCAACCCTAGTGCATTTACTTCCATGGATTGCAGATGTGCCACCAGGCTTTTATTGGTCCAGCCGGCATAGACCATGGTGGCGATCTTTAACGTTTCAAAATCAGTGATCCTCCTACCATCGACCATCCTGGTCTCTATACCTAATCGAGCAGATAGGTCTGTGGCGATCTTTCCACCACCATGAACTAATATTTTTCGGTTGGGATATTTTATCAGTTTTTGTAAAAAATCAATAGTGTCCTCATGATGGTCCAATACATTGCCACCAATTTTTATTATCATTAAGGGTTCTTTCAGCTCCATGTTTTAAATGGTAATATTCAGACAAATATCTAAAAATTAACCAAATAGTCATCTGTAACTTATATATGTCAGGAATGACCTCCTAATATTATTTTGATACTTCAAATAAATATTTACCGGATCCAACTTGCACCGACACCCTATCATCCTTTCTTTCAATTATTTTTACTTTTTCATAAGTATCGATGGGCATACCATTTAATTTTATAATAGAGGCTTTAGATATTGGTAGAAGGATGGTAGAAGTCGTATTTACAGGAATTTCGATTGTAAATTCAGTCGAACTCGATTTTTTATTCCATCCAGAGCTAATTAATCCATATGGCGTCATGGTGCTGCTCTTGGCATATGATAGTGAATCACTCAGCATCGGCTGGATCACACTTTTTTTATAACCAGGTTGCTCGATTTCTAATCCACACACTACCCGATACATCCAATCACCAATCGCGCCGTAGGCGTAATGATTAAACGAGTTCATACTGGCAGACTGAAAAGTGCTGTCAGGCTTGATGCCGTCCCAACGTTCCCAGATGGTAGTAGCCCCCATTTTAACAGGATACAACCAGGATGGATACGTATCCTGTAATAATAATCTGTAGGCAAAATCAGTATAACCATATCGCGACAATACATGACAGATATAAGGAGTGCCTAAAAATCCGGTGGTGATATGAAAGTTATAAGATTTCACATTGTCAGCCAGCCTTTTTGCAGCCACCTCCCGGTGACCTTCTTCCAGCATATCAAATTGCAAGACCAGTACATAAGCAGTCTGTGTGCTCGACACCAACCTGCCTGATCCAGTGACATATTCTTTTCTAAAAGCTGACTTAACTTTATTCAATAAATCTTTATAATACTTTTGATCCTCAGACTTGCCCAACACTTCCGCTGAGTTTATCATGATATCCACACTATTGGCAAAAAAACATTGTGCTATCAGGTATTTATCAGTAACTGCCGAACGGCCATCACGGTCATCACCTAAACTATAAAATAACCAATCTCCAAAATGAAATCCTTTGTTCCAAAGATATTGATTACTACTATCCACCATATACTGCACCCACTTTTTCATGCTGGGATATTGTCTTTTGAGAAAAGAAGTGTCTCCATAGATGGTATACATATTCCAGGGAATGATGGTAGCAGCATCTGCCCACCCCGCTGAAGCTGCCGCCTCTGGTCTAAGCGCATTCGGAATTACATGCGGTACTCCTCCATCTGGATTTTGGTCAGCAGAGAGATCTTGCAACCATTTTGCAAAAAAGTTTTGCACATCAAAATTATAGGCTGCTGTTCTCGAAAATGCCTGAGCATCGCCTGTCCAACCAAGTCGTTCGTCGCGTTGAGGACAATCCGTTGGTACATCAAGAAAATTTCCACGCTGACCCCATTGGATATTGTGCTGCAGTTGATTGATCAGGGTATTGGAACATTCATAAGTACCCACTCGCTGCATGTCAGAATATAATACGATACCCTCAAATTTGTCCAGCGAGATAGGGCCGGGATACCCCTGCACTTTGATAAATCTAAATCCCTGGAAAGTAAAGTGTGGCTCAAAGGTCTCTTCGCCTTTTCCTTTCAAAATATAGGTATTAGATTCTTTGGCATGCCTGAGATTTTCGGTATAAAAATTCCCAAATTTGTCCAGTACTTCTGCATGGGATAACGTGATCTCCGTTCCTGCCGGACCAGTCGCCGATACTTTTACCCAGCCTACCATATTTTGGCCAAAATCCAATACTGTATCCCCTTCAGGAGTGATGAGCCATTTGACAGGTTTGATTGTTTCATGTTTTCTCACAGGTTCATTATAAGTACCGATTAAAACTCCCAGATCGTATGGCTGTACTTTTACAGGCTTCCAACTACCTGTTGTATTTCCAGGAGTAGCCCAACGATCATTTTCTTTTCTTGCATCGTATCGCTCTCCATGATAGATCTCTGAAAACAGGATAGGCCCTGTCGAATAAGTCCAACTATCGTCTGTAGCTAATATCATGGTAGACCCATCTTTTAAGGTGAGCATGATCTGAGCGATAGCAGATAATTCACCACCGTAGATATTGGTGTTTTTGATCCAACCTACTTCTCCGCCAAACCATCCTTTGCCTAAGGTGATGCCGATGGCATTCATTCCTTTTGTTAACTGGCTGGTTACATCATAAGCCTGGTATTGAATACGATGATTGTAACTGGTCCAGCCGGGTGTAAGGTAATCCTGTCCTACTCGTGCACCATTGATTTTTGCTTCGTACAGACCTTTTGAACTGATATATAAGGTAGCTGAGCGTACATCTTTTTTAATGTTAAATTCTTTCCTCAACATGGGGCTCGGAAATAATTCCTTTATAGTCGTATCAATGATAGGAGAAATCCATTTGGCTGTCCAGTCTTTCTGATCAAACAAGCCGGTATGCCACCAAGCTGCCTGGGTCGATGAAGTCATATGCTCATGATTGTCCCAAACGATCAATTTCCAATAATAAGTAGTATTGGAAGTCAATGGAAGTCCGGCATAGGTGATATAAACCGATTGGTCAGAGGTCTGCCTGGTGTTCCACACGATCGTCTTCTTATTAAAATCAGGTGAGGTTGATACAGTGACCTCATAAGCAGATTGGATCGTATTAGGCATTTCGGATTGGAGCTTCCAACTAAATCTGGGTTGTCTTGAGTCCAGTCCCATTGGGTTGGATAATTGTTCAACCCTAAGGTCATATACCTTGAGGGGTTGAGCCAAAAGCGAAATAAACAAGGTAGAAAGCAAAATTGTGTACAAAGATTTCATGATAGCCATTTAAAATTTGATTAAAAGTAAGAAAAGATATCACCAAAGGATTGAATTGTATTGGTAAAAAGAACTCTATCCAGGAATAATTTTAATTAGAAGACAACCTGTTAAACCAATTCATACACCGCTTTAATAATCGCCTTATGATTTTAGTTAAGAAAGCCAATGAGTCGACTACTCTCCATTTAATAAAGCATTTTTTCCATCTTTGTGTGATGCGCATAGCTATCAACGCCAGATTGCTCCTTCATGACAAGTTGGAAGGCATCGGCAGGCATGCTTATGAATTAATATCACGACTCATCCTGCTCCATCCTGAACATGAGTTTATACTATTTTATGATAGACGACAAGACATTATCGTGCCCCCGGGTGCCCAGGTCAGAGCGGTATCCTTATACCCGGTATCCCGTCATCCACTATTATTGTGGTATTGGACAGAGATCAGTCTAAAAAAGGCATTGATAAAATACCAGGCGGATCTTTATTATTCCCCTGAACCAATTTTGCCGGACAACCTTCTAATCCCGTCCATCATCACGATCCATGATATATCGCCATTGGTATTGCCGGATGCTTTACCCTGGGATCACAGATTCTACTATCAATATATATTAAAAAGGAATATCCGTAAGGCGACCCATCTGATTACTGTCAGTGATTTTTCAAAAAAAGAAATCATTAATCACTACGGAGTAGGTTCGCAAAAAATCGAGATCCTATCCAATGCAGCTGGCATAAATGTCCGGCCTTCCCCACTATCAATTCCTCCGGAATACCCTTATTTTATATCCATTAGCTCTATACACGATCGAAAAAACGTGGACCTCATTATTAAAGCATTCGATCTGTTTAAATCGAAGTATAAGACCAACCATCAATTGGTCCTGGCGGGCAGACGAATGGGTAAACATGACAAATTCTTGCATTCATTGGCTCAAAGCCCCAACAAAAAGGACATCCTGGAGACTGGTTATCTGTCAGAAGAAAAAAAAGTCCAACTTTTGGCATTTGCCGCCGCCCTCATCAATCTATCAGAATATGAAGGATTTGGTATCCAGTTGGTTGAGGCTTTTCAAACCGGAGTTCCGGTGATAGCTGCTGACAGATCCTGTTACCCTGAGATCACCCAAGGGGCGGCTTTACTCGTCAATCCCACGGACTCTTTAGCAGTAGCTGAGGCCATGTCGACATCTTTAATTGATCCAGGTACTATGATTCAAAAAGGATTGATGAGGGCCAAAGATTTTGACTGGCTGGTGTCTGCAAAAAAACTAAGTGCTCTGATACACCGATCATTCAGTTAGATTAATTATTTTCACAGATATAATCATTTGAATTATGATAGATTGGACGCTAAAAGAAATCGCAGGCATGATCGATCACTCATTGCTGCACCCGACCATGACGGACGATGAAATGACTGAAGGCTGTCACCAGGCGGTGGCTTATGGCATGGCTACCGTATGTGTGAAACCGATGTTTGTCAAACAAGCTCATCATCTTGTCAGGCATTCTAAAACTAAGGTATGTTCAGTTATTGGATTCCCACATGGAAATAATACTACTAAAATAAAAGTAGCTGAGACAAAGCTCGCTATTCTTGAAGGCGCCACAGAGATTGATATGGTGATCCATGCCGGAAAAGTATTGTCCAAAGATTGGGCATATATCAAAAAAGATATCACTGCAGTCAATAAAATATGTTTAAAAAACGGGGCTATCCTGAAAGTGATTTTTGAAAATGATTTTTTGCCAGACACCAAGTTAAAAATCAAGCTTTGTACTATTTGTAATAAAGTAGGCGTAGCTTTTGTAAAGACCAGCACTGGCTATGGATATGTCAAGTCCCCTCAAGGCGGATATACCTATCAGGGGGCGACTATCCCGGATGTCGATCTCATGCGTAAATATTGTAATCATGATATCCAAATAAAAGCTGCCGGTGGCATCCGCACTTTAGATGATCTGCTGCTCTTCAGATCGCATGGGGTCACACGAATCGGGGCTACTGCTAGTGTGGCTATGCTGGAAGAAGCCAAAAAAAGACTTGGTTTGAATCCATCTGATGCCATCATCAAAGAGGTCAAAGGATATTAATATTAAAAAATCAAAGCATGTTTTCACTTGGATTTGTATCCGCTATACTTGGCGATCATACTTTAGAGGAGGTATTTGTCTTTGCTTCTACCCATGGTTTTTCATGTGTTGAGATTATGTGCTGGCCTGCCTCTAACAAAGATGCCCGACGATATGCAGGCGTTTGCCATATAGATGTAGACCAATTAGATATGCACACGATAGAGCACATCATTCAACTTCAACTAAAATATAAAGTAGGGATCTCTGCGCTGGGGTATTATCCCAACCCATTAGATGATGATGCTGAACAATCAAAATATTACATAGATCATATCAAAAAGGTGATCAAAGCGTGTAAAAGTTTGAATATCCCGGTGATGAATACTTTTGTAGGCAGGGACCCCGCCAGGGATGTAGATTATAATATATCAAGATTTAAAGAGGTGTGGCCCTCGATCATTGCACTGGCAGAAGAGCTGCACATTAAAATTGGTATAGAAAATTGCCCGATGTTATTCACTCGGGATGAATGGCCGGGTGGTAAAAATCTAGCCACTACACCTGCCATCTGGGACAGACTATTTGATATCTTGCCATCAAAGTACTTTGGTCTCAACTATGATCCATCTCATCTCATCTGGCAACGCATGGACGAGGTGGCCCCGATCTACCATTATGCTGACAGACTGCATCATATCCATCTCAAGGATGCTAAAGTATATCCTGAAAAACTGAATAAGGTAGGCATCATGGCTTACCCCTTAGAGTATCACAGTCCTAAGCTTCCGGGTCTGGGTGATGTAAGATGGAGGGATTTTTTTTCTGCCCTGACCAGTGTACGGTATAGAGGACCAGTATGTATTGAAGTTGAAGACAAGGCTTATGAAGGTTCGCGGGAGGATATTTATGCATCCATACTAACTGCCCGAAATTTTGTGTCTCAGTTTTTATCTTCTTAATATGACCAAATCCCGACTAGAAGCTTTTAGTGATGGCGTCATAGCCATTATCATCACCATTATGGTCCTGGAGATGAAAGTTCCCCATGATACCAGTTGGCAAGCATTGAGCAAACTTACTCCAGTGTTCTTAAGTTATATACTGAGCTTTATCGGCTTGGGCATCTATTGGGTTAATCATCATCATTTATTGCATTCCATCAAAAAAGTACATGGTCGAGTCCTTTGGGCCAATCTTAATTTGCTTTTTTGGTTGTCATTAGTACCTTTCGTCACGGCCTGGATGGGCGAAAGCAATTTTGCTAAAGAACCAGTCATTCTTTATGCCGTTTCATGCAATTGTTGTGGTTTAGCTTATTTTTTGTTGCTCCTGAGCATAAAAAAATCGCACAGAGACTATCCTGATATGATGGAGCTGCTCCGGCATCAAACACATAAAGGACTTCTTTCTAACATAGCTTATTTACTAGCACTTATCTTCGCTTTTTATTATCCCATAGTCAGTGCTGTGTTATTTATCTTGGTCGCTGGAATATGGTTTATTCCGGACAAGGACATAGAAGCCGCTTTGAGCAGGGATATATAGCGTAATAGAAGAAAGAGGTTGAACTCCTCTGTTCTATTATATTTTTTTATTTAATCTTTCTATTTTGGCCTCCTATGCAAAAAATAATCTGTTTTGGCGAAATACTCTGGGATATGTTACCCCAAGGCAAAATGCCCGGCGGAGCTCCCATGAATGTAGCCTTCCACTTGCACCGACTTGGATTGAATGCATCACCTTTAACAGCCTTAGGCAAAGATGATCTTGGCTATGAATTGGCAGACTTTCTACGAAGTAAACTGATACCTACCGATCTGATACAATGGAATGACCAACCTACAGGTCAGGTCCTTGTCCAACTGAATGAAAAACAAGAAGCCAGCTACAATATACAAGCTCCGGCAGCCTGGGATTTTATTAAAATCAAAGAAGAACTTTTATCCAACCTTAACCCATTAGCCCCTATCCTCGTATTCGGATCATTGGCTTGCAGGTCTGAGATCAATCGCCGCTCCTTGCAGCGATTGTGGACCGTGGCTTCCTTAAAGATCTGTGATATCAATTTACGGACACCTTTTTACAACCAGGAACTCGTGCATCATTTGTTTTCTAATACTGACTGGATCAAAATCAATCATGAGGAGTTAACGCTCATCACATCCTGGTTTGGCCTGGTGACAAACAACGAATCTGATCAGGCAAATTTGTTATTGAACACTTTCCCGGAGGTAGACATGATCCTGGTGACCAGAGGGGATCAGGGTGCAGCTTATTATGATCGGGACTCATCCTATTCTCATCCGGGATACAAAGTAGAGGTGGTTGATACAATAGGGAGCGGTGATTCTTTTTTGGCGATGTTTTTGGCCAAGGCCTTGTCAGGTCTTTCCCCTGAGGAATGCCTTCGATATGCTTGTGCTATGGGAGCTTCGGTAGCCGCCAGATCTGGTGCCACCCCGGATTTTGATCTTGGCCCGGCATTGAATCAACTAATGTCTATAGACTAATATATTCACTTTTAGTATCAAACATTTTGCTGATAAAAAATATTGTCATACATTAATGCTCTAATTCTAAAAATTATATGAAATCATTGACCAGCAAACTTGGAATTTTTGCAATCATCGTTGCTATTCCTTTCTTTTGTGAATTTGCCTTCCAACCCAAAGATAGTTGGACTTGGCCTACCAGTCCTCAAAATATGAAGGTACTCAAGGATGTCAAAGGAGATGACTTGAAAGCCGTTATGCAATCGTGGACAAAAGCATTGGGAGTAAAATGTAATTTTTGTCATGTATCCAAAGAAGGTGCGCCCTTCAGCCAATGGGATTTTGTATCTGATGCTAAGCCAGAAAAGGATATGACTCGTGAAATGGTCAAGATGACTAACGGTATCAATAAAAAATATATCACTAAAAAATTCAAATCAGAACATAAATTGACTTGTATGTCTTGTCATCGTGGAGAAAAAGTTCCAAGTATGTAGTAGTATAAAATTTCTCACAATAAGAAGGCGAAACCCGGTGATTTTCAATCCACCGGGTTTTTTTTATTTAAATCTGGTGCTACAAAGCTGACATTTTATTGATTCATTACACTTCTATTCTGAAGCCTTTATTAAATGGCTTCTAATCATTTATGTAATATCAATAAAATGAAAACAGATGTTTAAAGCTGAAACCTCGTTTGATGACAGTTGGATTTCAAAGGTCGAGCACCATTATCAACAATGCTTGTCCAAAGGCAATCTAAAAGTAAAGTTAATCGCCGATCATTTTTCAATCAGTGAAAGACAGTTTCATCGAAAGGTTAAACAATATACTGATCTGACCCCCAATCGATTTCTTCAGGAGATGCGGTTACAAAAGGCCAAAAACATGCTGTTACAAAGCAAGGCGATCACAGTCAAAGAAGTCGGCTATGCTATTGGGTTCAATAACTCGAGATATTTTTCAAATTTATTTATGAAACGATTTGGGATAAGGCCTTCCAAAATATCCAAACTTATTTAATAGCTAGCTGGTACTATTTTATCCGATTTTTAAGCAAATACCTCCTGCTAATATAGTAGAAACCAAAAAAATAGCAGATATGGCAGTTTAGCAGCACTAGAATGGCAGAATTACATCAGTTACCTTTTGGATTTTTGATCATATAGGATTTTAAGTTCAAAAGCGATTTTCAGCAAGCTGCCTGTGGTTACAAAAAACAATTCATCATTTACAATTTCTCCACATGATAAAGCATGGTTAGAGGAGGTATATCAAATCTATATCCTCCATCTTAAGGATAGAAGGCTAAGGATCAGTTTTGTTGCTAAAAAAATGAACTTGAGCGAAAGACAGTTCTACCGACGATTCAAAGAGATATCTCCACTTACGCCTAACCAATCTCTTCAGGAATTAAGATTACTCAAAGGAAAGGATTTGCTCGAAAATGGTCATAAAATGAGCGTCCAGGCAGTCACCTTTGCTGTGGGTTACCACGATGCAAGATATTTCTCTGATATATTCGAAAAACGGTTTGGCATAAAACCTTCTCTTTTAACTTCAACTGTATAAGATAATATGTCTGTATGGTATCATTATTTTGGCAGAAATACCTCATAGACAAGCACCATCTTTGATTACAAAATATGACTAAGCTAAAATATCAGGACAATTTGACCTATTGTACACACTCCATTATATTTTCAGACAAATTCTAGTTTCAGAAGGTGCATGATTGAATGATCCTGCACCTTTTCCTTAAAGGCAAGCTTTATTTATAGCTCTCATATATACCATTGAGCAATTTCTTCATGCGATGATAAGAAGGTATACCATACTTGTTTTTCCTGGGTTTGTGATAGACATTTTCATTCATCCATTCATCGTCATATAGTTTGCTCAGGTAAAGGCTACCGTGATCTGGCACCAAGATGAGTATTTGGTCAGTTGGTTTTAAATTTTTGCGTATTTCAAACACACCCTGTATCGCTGCCCCGCCACTGGGACCGATCATGAGGCCTTCTTCAGCTGTCAGCTTAATCGCTCTTTTGATCGCTAGCTGATCCTTTACCTGGACCATTTGGTCGAGATGATCTGTGATAAAAGTCAATGGAATAATGTTTTTACCTACCCCTTCGAGTGCGTATGGTTTGATGATCGATTTGTCAAAAACACCTTCTTCAAAATATTTTTTAAGTACCGAGCCATATGCATCTACACCTATAATCCGAATATTGGGATTGCGTTCTTTCAGGTATTTTGAAGTGCCGCTCAAAGTGCCGCCACTTCCAGAACAAGCAAGGAAATGCGTGATTTCACCATTGGTTTGCTCCCACACTTCAGGACCGGTGATATGGTAATGTGCATCGACATTGTCCATATTATAGTACTGATTGACAAAATATGAATTGGGAATGCTGTCCGCGAAAAATTGGGCTTGACTATAATAAGACCTTGGATCTTCTGGCTTGACAGAAGCAGGACATACATGTACCTCGGCACCAAGTGCTACCAGAATTCTTTTCTTTTCTTCACTGATTTTATTCGGTACCGTAAAAATACATTTGTAACCACGATGGCCCCCAATCATAGCCAGTGATCTACCTGTATTGCCGGAGGTACATTCTATGATGGTACCACCAGGTTTTAACTTTCCTTCACGCTCTGCTTTGTTGATGATATACAAAGCTATTCGATCCTTCGCCGAATGCCCCGGATTGTAAGATTCAAATTTGGCGTATACATTTGAATTGACCTGGGCAGAGATAGACTGCAATTTGATGATTGGAGTATTCCCTATGGTTTCATCTACAGAGTTGAAATAGGAAAAAGCCATATGCTTTAATTTGTATAATGTGATAGAGTTTGGAGGGGTGATGCAAAGATAGATTTAATATCCAATAAAGGTTCTAATCCAGGTACGTTTATAATTATATAGAGTAAAAATAAATAAACCGCTACAAACTATAGATTTATAGCGGCTTATATATGCGTTAATTAACTTGTAAGTATGTAGCGGTATTAAGTTTTTGATTTAGGATGACACTCACCTTTCGCCATTTTCTCAGCACACTCTGCTTTGCTCATTTGGCTACAATCCATTTTTTTCACTTCTGAGGTGGAGTTGCTGGATACAGGCATTGCATACATTTCATTAGAACTCGTAGGTGCTTTATTGACAAAATTGCCAGAAGCAGGATCAAAGCTCATCTCTACCATCGAGGAATTCGCACTATAAGAACACGACTTTTTCAAATAACTAATGTCCCCTGTAGCGACATCTTTTTTGATTAACAGACCTGCATCCTGAGCAGCAACCATAGCAGCAGCTTTGCTTGCACAACATCCGGAAGCACCTGCCATGGAATGGCAACTTTGACTCTGTCCGATGCTGACCATAGCAATCATGCAGACTAATAAAAACAATTGTTTCATACTTATCAATTTTTTTTGTGAATGAAGATTTTCAAAAGTACATATTAATTTGTAGAATTGCAATGCATTAGGAGTTAATTTTATAACTCCGTACAGTGACGATACTTTAAATTTTCGTCATACTGATAAATGAAAGTAATAAGTTTAATAAGATCGGTTGTATTTTTCCTCCTGATTATGAGTTTCAACCAGCCGGGATTATCACAAAAAAAGATCGCCAACTATCCAAAAGACATCATTTATTTTGGTCAGGGAGGTGGATTTGCCGGGATAGAGACTACCTATGCATTGCTTGAAAGTGGAGATTTATACAAAAAACAATCCTTAAATGACGCTGAATACACTTTCATCAAAAGACTACCGACCGGAGAAACCAAACAAATCTTTAGCAATTATGCTTTTTTAGGCATACCTGCCATGCAACTTAATCAACCCGCCAACACCTATCAGTTTATTGAGTATGCGGACAAAGCATCCAGGCAAAAACTTGTATGGGGTGGAGCAGAAGATGTCCCTGGAAACTTAAAGCTATATTACTCTCTCTTAAAACATATCGTCACTACTACTGATAAAAAAAAGATCTAACTATGCGTTTTGTAATTTTTTTACTTACCCTTACACAGTTGGGTTTAGGCCAATCTGGTTTTAAAAACATCAATTTTGGAAACCAGGGTCCAGGTTCGACAGTACTCCAGCCTGCAAAAAAGGTACCAGGACTGTCCAACCACCTTAACACCAATGAGCCAAGTGAGATTCGCAAGAGCCTCCGGATGGGTCCGCTGACTTCTATTCCTGCACTTTCCAATATGGACTACCTCGATCAATCTTCCTTTTGGGCTCAGAGTGATCAGAAAGTCAGTTTCAATCTAAGAGCTGCCAATTCTTCTGTCTTTGCTTTCCTCCATCAATTCAAAGATAAAATGAAGGTGCAGGATGTGACCCGGGAATTTGAATATCAAAGCACAGAGACTGATGATCTGGGCATGCAGCATATTAAAGTAAGACAAGTATATAAAGGTATACCGGTGTATGGGGGTGAGATCATCATACATGGCAAAAACAATATCATGAATCAAGTCAATGGTACTGTATATGCTACTCCGACTGACCTGGATATTCATGCCACTTTGCCGATTGCACAAGTCGAAACACTCATCAAGGCAGATTTGATGACTATGGGTAAAGACCCTGATGCCCTCCTTGCTTTGGACAAACCTTCAAGCCGAAAGCTTTTCTCAAGTGAAGAGATTATATTTTATGATAAAAACAAAAAAGCCCATCTGGCTTATGCTGTTTCTATCATTGTCAATGGGTTTGAACAATGGGAGTACAGAGTAGATGCCCATACTGGAGAGATTATAAAGAAATATAAAAACTTATGCACTTTTCTTCCGATTGATCAGACATCTTTTCTTAGTCAAAATAATGCCGCTTCTTCTCCAAAATCAAATCATATAAGTAATTACAAGTTTGATTTTGACGGTAAAGCTACTAGCCAAGCTATCGATCTTCAGGGCCGAAATCTTATACTTAATACTTATCTCGACGCTGGCAGGTACTATCTCGTCGATGCTACCCGTGCTATGTTTAAAACTATTGGAGCTGACAATGAAGAACCTATAGGCGTGATCTGGACCTTTGACGGGCATAACAGAAGCCCTGCTAATCCCAGAACCTTTAACTCGAATTTAATCAATTCTACTTCCAATTCAGGCTGGATCAGCGTGGCAGCAGCCTCTGCCCATCAGAATGCGGGCCTTGCCTACGAATATTATTTGAACAAGCATAATAGGAATTCCATCAATGGCCGCGGAGGAAATATCCTTTCTTTCATCAATGTTGCTGAGGACGATGGCACCTCCATGGATAATGCTTTTTGGGATGGCGAATCCATGTATTATGGCAACGGCAAAGATGCTTTTACGCCCTTGGCCAAAGCACTCGATGTAGCGGGTCACGAAATGTCCCATGGGGTGATACAGGCTACTGCCAACCTGGATTATGAATCAGAAAGTGGTGCCTTGAATGAGTCATTTGCGGATATATTTGGACGATTAATCGATCGTGATGATTGGCTCATAGGAGAAGATGTGGTCAAAAAATCAGTATTTCCCACCGGGGCGCTGCGAAGTTTTATCGATCCTCATAATGGTGGTAATCAATTGAATGACAATGGATATCAACCTCGTATTTACTTGGAGCGGTACGAGGGTACCAAGGATAATGGCGGAGTCCATATCAATAGCGGTATCAATAATTGGGCTTTTTACAAATATGCTACTTCTATCAATGACCTTGACAAGGCGGAGAAAGTATATTATCGTACACTGACCAGATATCTTACCCGAAGTTCAAGATTTATAGATTGCCGCAAAGCAGTGATTCAGTCTGCTACAGACCTTTATGGAGCAAGCAGCGCGGAAGTAGTAGCAGCCAAAGCAGCATATGATGCCGTAGGTATCCTGGATGGAGCGTCTACTCCAACACAGACGGATGTAGTGACCAACCCTGGTACGGATTTTATTATTTTTACGGATGATGCACAATCAGCCCTGTATATGGCAGATGGCACTGGTAAACTCATTTCCAATCCACTGTCTTCGAAACCTCCGCTCAGTAGAGCCAGCGTCACTGACGATGGGTCGGGTATCATATTTGTAGGTAAAGACAAAAAAATACATTATATCATCATCGATTGGGCTCAAAATAAGATCACAGAGACCGGCGTATTGCAAAGTGATCCCATCTGGCGCAATGCGGTGATATCAAAAGATGGCAACCGAGTTGCCGCTATCAAAGATATCAAAGAAAACAAAATTCATGTATTTGACTATACCATTGGTCAAAGCGGTGAGTGGCGAGTATTTGATCTCTACAATCCAACCTATTCTACAGGTAAAATTACAGGTGCTGTAGATTATGCTGATGCAATGGAGTTTGATCATACGAGCCAGGAGATTATGTATGATGCTCAGAGCACCATACGCAACTCCAGTGGAGTGGATATCGTGTATTGGGATATTTCTTTCTTGCGGGTGTTTGATGGCGAAAGAGCTACCTGGGCCGATGGGAAAATCGCAAAATTATTCAGTCAACTTCCTGAGAAAACAAGTGTAGGTAATGCGACATTCTCCAAAAACAGCCCTCATATCATCGCTATGGATATGCTCATTGAGGGAGCCACAGCATCCCAGACCACTTATCTTTTACTCGGCGGCAATACTGAAACCGGCACCCTGGATACTATCTTTGTCAATGGTCAGTTGTGTTTTCCTAATTTTTCTACGGCGGACGACAGAGTCTTGTTTAATGCCAATACTAACTCCAATACCAAAGTCCTGGGTCAGATAAAAGTAGATAAAAGCAAAATTAGTCCTGTTGGCTTTGCCACTGCATTGGTTCAGAACGCCAAGCTCGGTGTATGGTTTGCCAATGGTGAACGAACCATCACCACTGCTGCCAAAGATGATCTCGCTAAGCGATTCGGAGCCAGATTGTCTCCCAATCCTGTAGCCACCGATCTTATCACTTTACAATGGAAGCAACCATCTTCTATCAAAACGAATAAAATAGGGGTATACGATCTCATGGGTAAAATGGTGTGGTCAGCAAACAAGAAGTTTGGTGCGGGTGATCAGTCATGGAGTATCCCTGTAGATAAACTTCAGGCAGGCATGTATGTCATCAATCTCACCCTAGACGGTATAGGAGGTAGTTTGAAATTTATCAAACAGTAAATTTCCTTTACCTTTCCGGAATTGTTGAAGAAGGTATTAGTCATTCGTCTTAGTTCATTAGGGGATATCGTATTGACCACGCTGGCAGTACGATGTCTAAAAACTCAAACGAACTGTGAAGTCCATTATCTTACCAAAAGTGCTTTCAAAGATCTGTTGGTTGCCAACCCATACATTGAAAAAATTTGGCTGCTAGAGTCGTCGCTTGGCGAGTTGGTCCCTTCATTAAAAGCTGAAGGATTCGACCTCATACTCGATCTGCACAACAATCTTCGGTCCAGATTAATCCGGCTTCGACTCTGGCAGGTGCCCGTGGTAACTTATCACAAAGGGAATCTAGCCAAATGGTTGGCCGTATATTTTAAAATAATCAGATTGCCTAAAGATCATATCGCGATCAGATACCTTGAGTCCCTAAAAAAATATCTGGTAGAAGACGATGGTCAGGGCTTAGATTACTTTATTCCGGAAAAAGACAAAGTTGACTTAAAAACGATTGCTGTCCAATCACCTTATATCGCATTGGTGATCGGAGCAGCACATTTTACCAAAAGGATCCCTGTTGAGAAACTACAAGTGCTGACGGCTGACCTGGCTACCAAGTGGCCTATAGTAATCATCGGTGGCAAAGCAGAGGAACGGGAAGGCAAGCTACTTGAATCGGATCGGGTGATCAATACTTGTGGAAGATACTCCATAAGCCAATCTGCCTCCCTCTTGGCACAGTCATTCATGGTGATAGCACCGGATACGGGTATGATGCATATAGCTGCTGCTTTGAAAAAACCTATACGTAGTGTCTGGGGCAGCACCCTCGCGGAGTTTGGTTTCTGGCCTTTCTATGGTGCTCATTTTCCTGACCTCAACCAATCTTTCGAAGTATCGGGTTTGAATTGCAGACCATGTGCAAGGTTTGGCAGAGATCATTGTCCAAAAGGCCATTTTGATTGTATGCAGCAGCAGGATGTGAACAAAATAGTTCTATCCATATAACTAAGACGACCACGTTTTACCAATCATCTGTAAGACTTTTTTATTAAAATCATTGTTAATTGATTTACAGAGATTACTTGCTTTCAATTCAGGATCATGGGTACTTCAGATTTTGGTCAAACTCTCTAAATAATAATCTGAGGTTACGACGGCGATTGACTTCCAGATGTATTAAAGCTGATCGGGATTCTATGTCTCAGGATCTTTTGAACACCCCTCTATTTCATGATATACATTAAATCTTTTCTTCAGGAAGTACACTGGAAAAAAATCATATTGGTCATTTTGTTTATTATCATCAGCATCGCAATAGGCTCAATTGCATTTTGGGTCATGTGAGTCATGAGTCATTGGTATTGGTATTGCAAGTATCTTTTATCAAAATTTTAATTTCAGAATTTCATCGAAAAGATTCTTTGCAATCTTGTTCTTGATGAAAATAACAGGCCATAATGCTGGTCTTTGGCAGAGCATTTCCCAATGGGGGTTACAAACATAAGTGTATTATAATTACCTGATTATTTTGTAATTTCCCCCTAATTCCTATTTTTAACTAACCAAAATTAAACAAACATGAAATTTATTACACTATTGTTCTTTGGACTTATGGTTGTATCCACTGCTGTAGGTCAGACCGTGTCTGGTATAATCAGTGATGCCGCCAAACAGCCGATCATAGGCGCCTCTGTCGAAGTACTAAATTCGAGCCTAGGCACAATCTCTGATGAAGATGGACAATACAGTGTCGTCTTGCCTCCGGGGCAATATAAGGTGAGGTTTCTTTATTTAGGATATATACCAGTGACCAAAGATGTAACTATTTCCAGTGGATCTCTAGAGTTAAATGTTACTATGGAAGAAGACATCCTGGGACTTAATGAAATCGTCGTCATTGGTACCCGTGGTGGTGAGCGTACTGTAATCAACTCTCCTGTACCGGTCGATATCATCGGGTCCAAAGACCTTCGCTCTTCAGGTGCCACCCAGACGATACAAGCCATTCAAAATCTGGTACCTTCGTATAGTGTCACCAAGCCTTCTATCACTGATGGATCAGACCATTTCAGACCTGCCACACTTCGAGGTCTGGGTCCCGACCAAGTGCTCATCCTGGTCAATGGTAAGCGTAGACATACCAGTGCGTTAGTACATGTCAATGGTACTGTCGGCAGAGGCAGTACGGGCGTAGACATCAATTCGATTCCTTCCAGCGCCATCGAGCGAATAGAGGTATTGCGCGACGGAGCATCTGCACAATATGGGTCAGATGCCATCGCTGGTGTAATCAATATTATTCTTAAAAAAGATGCCGGCTTTGACTTTGAGATGAGTACCGGCTCACACTTTACTAATTTTGAAAAAGGATATAAACCAGGGGAAGGTCTATTTGATGGCATTACCAATCAATCCTTACAGGACAATAATGGTCCTTTATTTTCTTTTGATTATTTGACCAAAGTAAAAAAAGAATTGATCACGGATGGCCAGCGTGTCAACCTGCATGTTGGCAAAGGATTTAATATTGGCAAAGGCAATTATTATTTAAGTGGGCAGTATCGCCTGCAAGGAAGGACTAATCGCCAGGGGGATGATGTGAGGATAAATTATTTCAGTGGAGACTCCCGTGAAAATAGCTTTGATAGAACTCAGAATTTCAGATATGGCGATAGTAAGTTTAATGACTTTAGTGTATTTCTCAATGGTGAAAGCCCATTGTCAGATAACACCAGCTTCTATTTATTTGGTGGTGGCAATTACCGGGATGGCCTGTCAGGTTGTTTCTTTAGAAGAGCAAGTGATAGTCGCACGATTCGATCGATCTATCCGGATGGATTCCTCCCTTTGATCAATGCTAAACTAACAGACCTTTCACTCGGTGCCGGGCTAAAAGGAAAGATTGGTTCAAAATGGAATTATGATCTGAGTGAAGTCATCGGCACCAATGCCTTTAGACTGGATATGAAGAACACACACAATACTTCGCTAGGTAATATTGGAGCATTTTCTTTTCCGGACAAAGACATTCAGCAAAAGACAGAGATGTATGATGGTACTTTACATTTTACACAAGCCACTACCAATTTTGATATGAACAGGAGTTTCCCTTCGAATTTCGCCAGCCCTCTCAATCTGGCACTCGGAGCTGAGCTTAAGTTTGAAAACTATAAAATCAGTCCTGGCGAAATATCATCTTATTATGATGGCAATGCCATATCCGGAGGTGTTCAGGATGGTCCTAACAAAGGGTCAAGAGCTGCAGCCGGCTGTCAGTGTTTTCCCGGATGGAAAGACAATGTATCTGACAGCCGATCCAGTATGGCTATCTACTCAGAATTAGAAACACAACCCACCAAGGGATGGACTACCTCTGTTGCAGGCCGGCTGGAAAATTTCTCTGATTTTGGATTGGCCGCGAATGGAAAATTTGCAACCCGGATCGAGCTCTCGCCCATAGTTGCACTTCGTGGAGCTATCAGCACAGGCTTTAGAGCCCCTTCTCTTGGTCAGTCCAATTATTCAGCTATTCAGACTACGACTTTAGGCACTTCCTTGATCGAAACTGGATTTTTTCCTGTAGGCACCAAAATCGCTAAAGCGCTTGGAGCGACTGACCTTAAAGCTGAAAAATCGGTCAACCTGAGTGGTGGAATTACTTTTAATGCAAAAAGCTTTGCTTTAACTATTGACGGATATCAGATCAATATCCGGGATCGGGTGATTTTATCTGAACAGTTTGCCGGAATAGAACGCAATGGTGTCGACTTATTAGAGCAGTATCTGATAGGTCAAGGACTCAGCGCTGCACAAGGCGCCTATTTTACCAACGCGCTCAACACCCGTACCCGTGGTCTTGACATTATCGCCAGGTATGGTATCGATGCAGGCAAAGGAAGGATGAAATTTATTTTGAGCGGCAACTTTAATAGCACCAAAATCACTAACAAAGATGAAGTAACTACGCCTGCAGCACTTAAACAATACTCTGAAACACCGCTTTTAGGTGAGTTAGAATTTAATCGATTTGAGAATGCTACTCCAAGAAACTCCTTCAATTTTTCGACGACCTATGATGCCAGTCGATTCAATGCACTGGTGAGATTTATTCGATACGGTTCAGTACGATCTGGTGATTACAATGATTTTGGCAATATAGTCTATCAACGATATGGCGCCAAAGTGTCTACCGATCTTGAATTAGGATGGAAACTTTCATCGGCTTCTTCTGTTTATCTCGGTTCCAATAACCTGTTTGATGTGTATCCGGACAAGTCAAGAAAAGATCTGGCTTTCAATGGTATCTTTCAATATGACGGCACCTCTCCCATTGGTTTCAATGGCAGATACGTATATGCCAGGTTAACCTATAATTTGAAAAAATAATATCTCACTCGAATCAAGAACAAAGGGCTATAGCACGCGTTGCAAATAGCCCTTTTTTCATTATGCTGCTATGTTCTCTGCAGATGATACCTGAGGTAGTATATCCAGGATGTTTTTGGGCTTAGGTTCTAATCGTTCTACTATGTCCGACAAAGTACTCCATCGTTGCAAAGCATAGGGTATCGTGTCAAGTCCGTTTAAAAATTTGATCAGGTAATAATAAATGCCAATAAAATCACCTGCCAGAACCGGGCTGGTAGCAGAATCCGTAGTGATGATGAGAGAAAAAAATATGACTACAATGACCAGGATTTCCATGATTCCAAAATTGATGGCTTCCTGATCGGAGATCCTGATTTGCCATTGCTGAAGTTTGATAAAATGATCATGGATAAGATTGGTATTGCCATGGGACAATACATCTACTTGTTTCTCCAGCTCATCATTTTTGGATTTTTGCAAGCGACGCATTTTTCTGCCATACCACATACCAATGATACCTACCGGAAACAATATCGCAAGGCATAACCATACCAGGGAAGATTGGTAAAAGGCCAATAATATTAAAGACCCAAATATATTATACCCCGCTTCAAGGATAAAATAGACATCGTATTCCATAAAGTCCACCAGGTCTTTGGTCAGTGATGATCTGGCACTCAGTTTACTTATATTATTGAGTTGCGTGTCTTTTGAAGTCAATGACTTCATGATTGAAGTATAGATAGCTGAGTAGGTTCTTGTGTCAAACCGATGTCTAAAATAACTAATCACTAACCACGACAAGTGTATTATGGTCAGGATGACCAATCCTTCGTAACTTTTGTTTATAAGGTCATTGATAGCATTGCCGATCAGCAAGGGCCTGATTAGGGAGCCAGCCATCTCCAGGGTATACAATATATATGTAAGGGCCAGTCTTGACCTATGGACCCAAATCAAACCTTTTATTTCATTAGCTTTCAATAGCATAAATATTTTTATTTTTTATATATAATGACGCAAAACACAGCCCGGCCTCTTTGTGAAGCCTGTTATAATCAAAATACCTGCCTTAATTGTTTCTGTGAAACTGCCTTTTAGACATCCAAAAATAAGGTAAAGTTTAAGCAAAGCGCAGCCTCCACAGCCGGATTCTGACTGTGGGTGATCTAAGGTGCTGGCAGTCAGGAAGTGGGGGCCTGTTAAATTTGGGTTATAAATTATTTAACGCATATTTGCTGGATAGCATGTCAACCAAGATTAGAATTAGTCAGCGTATTATAAATATACAATAAATATATAACGAAATTAATTAATATGTAATTCTTTGTCTTTTTTATCAATAGCTAATTGATCAAGCGTATACTCCGTAGTATCCCCATGGAAAATAGGGACGATATAATGACCAGAATCCAACCTTGCGTGAGGAAATGACTTTTGAATCAGGCTCCACGAGGCAGGCATCACCTTACTTTGAAACAGATAAATAACCTCTAAAGAATTGAGAGCTGTCAAGGAAGTCAATCCCTTTTCTGAGACTGAAGTGCCAGTCAAATTAAGAGACCTTAGTTGTGCCAATGAAGCCAATTTGGAAATATTGGTATCGTCTAAAGAAGTTCCGGTCAAATCCAATTTTATTAAGTGCACAAGCCCGGCTATAACTTCCAACGTTGTATCGTTTAATTGAGTATTTTTCGCTGAAAGCCAGGCTATATTTGGAGCAATTTTTTTTAAAAGCATCCAATCACTGGTTTTCAAAGTAGCTCGGTTCAGTATCACATTGAGATAGTTGGTGTTTTGTGCAACGGGTAGGACCAGGATGCCAATGCTGTCCAAGGATTTAAGAACATGAGGATCTGCTGCCCGGATAACCATCTCGGGCAATAGTGCAGGTGCTTGTTCTTTCGAACCTTCGGTTAATTCTTCAAGGATATATCTGATCTCAGGTGAGGTAGAAGCCTGTAAGACCAATTTATCTTGAGTAGGGTCGTTTTGTAGCCACCATTCGATGAGTTTAATTTCTTCTGGTGTAGGCTGAGGCTTGCCGGAAGGAGGCATATGATCCTCGTCAGAGGTAGGTAATGTGATCCGATGATACATCTTACTTTGCTCCGGAAGACTCGAAAGGATATCACCATGCTTTCCACCCTGAAGGATATGGTCGATACCGTCTAATCTTAAAGCTCCTTTTTTCTTGACTGCCGAATGGCATGACCAACATTTTTCAGCCAGAATAGGCTCGATGATATCATGATATACCAAGGCTGAATCAACATTGGTGACTAATGGAGGCTGGTATTTTTTAAAACTAAAATTAAGGTAGTCGTCACCATGGGTTAGAGATCCTCCCAAATGTCCTGTGATAAATAATCCCAGCGTACTAGCCACCCAGGCCAGATGCTGTACAGCATTTTTATACTGTCGGGTTATGGTCCAGAATAAGAACCCAACAAGGATGGTAAACCCAAAACCAGACCATTTATGATTGGATAACAATGTCTCGGGATAACCTCCGCTTTGCGAAAGAAAATACCCTGAGAGCACTGACGCGATACTAACGACCAGGGTGGTACCCACCACCAACGGAATCACTTTTTCAAATGTAGATCCATTGCTACGGCGACTCCATACTTTCAATAAAATGGCCATCAACATCATGCCGATGGGCAAATGCACCACCAACGGGTGAAACTGAGCTATAAACTGGGTCACTACTGATATCTTTCTTTTAAAAATTTCATCATATATACATTGATATCCCATTGATCCGCCAAGGGTAGATGGGTATAGGGCACAGTAGGAAGATAATTGGGTGGCCCAAACTCGGTGAGAAAGGTCATTCTCTTACTACCTGCTTTGATACGATGATCTATGGCTTTATCCCACCATTCTACATGTTTTTTAAAAGTGTATGCCCATTCCGGAGCGCGTGGATCATTGACCTGGGGTCCCTCTTCGTGGCCGACTCGGGCATGTATATGTTTTGTCCTTCCCAGGGCCAGATCTACACTTTCAGACTGGTCTGCCAGCATCGATTCATGTACGTTGGTCCAATGTGAGATGTCCAGTGTGAGATACATGTCCGGATATTTTTCCAGAAAATGCCTCGTGGTATGAGCTGCAAAACACATCCTGCCCCGATGAGTTTCGTGCAGTATGTCTATCCCTGTTTTGGCCATTCGATCCAGAGTATATTCTATCAGGCTACAATTATGATCGTACCTAAAGTGGTCTTTGCCGGAATGGCAATTGACATATAGAGGTCTGAGGTGGATATTGTCAATGGCGGCATCAATATTGATTTTAAAGGTACGGGCATGTTCTTCATATTCAGTACCATTGCCACTGGTTAGAAAACCCACCTGGAGCTGGTATTTTTCCAAAGCATCAAACAACTCTTTTTGTTCTTCTTTGGTCCCCGGCCACCATATCTCCAATCCATGATATCCTGCTTCTTTAATCTTTTTACAGAAACTATCGATAGTGCCTGAATATCCCCAATTGGTGGCCAATACGATGATCTCCAGCTGGGATTTAATCTGCGTGGAGGAAGGTAATAATTCTAATGAAGATAATATCACTGGAGTAGAGGCAAGGGTATTTTTTATAAATTTTCTTCTATTCATTTTAAGCAATGATTTGTTTGATCGGCTTGCCCGCTACATCGGTCAATCGGTATGGCCTGCCCTGGAAGGAATATGTAAATTTTTCATGATCGAACCCTAACTGATGGAGGATAGTGGCTTGTATATCGTAAGGTGTGACTCTTCCACTGACTGGGGAATAACCCATTTCGTCAGTAGCCCCGTAAGTATGTCCTTTTTTAATACCTCCCCCTGCCATCCACATCGTGAATGCTTCTGAGTGATGGTCCCTGCCGGGGTACTTATTGGGGATGCCATCTCGGTTTTCTGCCATCGGAGTCCGGCCAAACTCACCTCCCCATACTATCAAGGTGTCCTCTAACAATCCACGCTGTTTCAAATCAAGAATGAGTGCGGTCATAGCTTTGTCTATTGGCCTGCATTTATTGATGAGACCTACATCGACCGATCCATCAGCCACATTTCCATGAGTATCCCATCCCCAATCAAAAAGTTGAATAAACCTCACCCCACTCTCCACCAGCTTGCGGGCCAGGAGGGCGTTGTTGGCAAAAGAAGACTTACCCGGTTGAGTACCATACATCTCGTGAATATATTGTGGTTCGTCATTGATATTCATGACCTCAGGCACAGCAATCTGCATTCGATAGGCAAGCTCATATTGGCTGATTCGGCTTAGTGTCTCCGGGTCACCATATTCAGTATATTCCTGTCGATTGATCTCATTGATCGCATCGATCGAAGCTTTGCGAAGATCTCTTGGAATGCCTTCGGGATCCTTTAAGAACAATACGGGTTCACCCACATTGCGACACTGCACCCCCTGGTATACTGAAGGTAAAAATCCACTACCCCAGACACTTTTACCTGCATCTGGATTGTGACCACCTGAATTTAAAACGACAAATCCCGGCATATCACTGTTTTCTGATCCCAGGCCATAAGTCACCCATGATCCGATACTTGGCCTGCCCAGGCGCGCGCTGCCTGTATGCATGAGCAGCTGGGCGGGAGCGTGATTAAATTGATCAGTAGATACTGCTTTGAGGAAAGACACTTCGTCAGCTATAGTCTGGAAATGAGGAAGGTAACTGCTGATCCAGGCTCCACTTTGTCCATATTGTTTAAAATCTGCTTGCGAAGCCAACATCTTAGGCACTCCACGAATAAAAGCAAATTTCTTGCCTTCGAGAAAAGACTGGGGACAATCCAGGCCATCGACTTTTTTTAGCTCCGGTTTGTAATCGAATAATTCCAGTTGCGACGGCGCGCCTGCCATATGAAGATAGATGACTGCCTTGGCTCTTGGTGCAAAATGTGGTGCTCTTGGAGCCAGCGGATGGATCGAATCATAGGAGGAGAGATTGTGTATGGCGTCATTTTTAGATTTACACCCGGTCAGCGCGGCGCCAAAGGCTATACCTCCCAGGCCCAAAAAAGATTCGCGTAGAAAGTTTCTGCGAGTATGTCTGATCAGGTCTCTGTGATATGCTTCGAGGGAAATATTTTTTTTCTTCATCGTAGATTATGTTTTGGTGATGACTTCATCCAGGTTCATCAGTGCATTGGCGATAAGGACCATGGCTTGTTTTCCGGCTGCATCGTCATCAGAAGTTTGAGTGTAGATGTGCAAAGACTTTTCATACAGATTTTTCAAGATAGTTGCCTTATTGGCATCAATGGTTTTCCCGGTAAGCAGGTGATACGCCCGGGCAATATTTTCAGGTGGGTTTTGCCACCCTACTCTTTCGACCAATTTCATAGCCAATTGGATGTAAGCAGAGTCATTTAATATGGTCAAAGCCTGCAGCGGAGTATTGGTCCTTATTCGCCTGGAAGCACATACTTCCCTACCCATCGCATCAAAATTGGACATCCCGGGATAAGGACTGGTCCTTTTCCAAAAAGTATAAACTGCCCTTCGATATTGGCCGTTGCCTTCACTTTTCTTCCAGGACTTTCCATTGTACGGTGAGAGCCAGACTCCCTCAGGCTGATAGGGCATAGCAGGTGGGCCATACAATTCGGCATTCATGACACCGCTGGCCGCAAGTGCCTGATCTCTCAACTGCTCTGCAGACAATCGCACTCTTGGGCCTCTGGCAAAAAATTTGTTAGTCGGATCCAATTCGATGCTATTTTTATCAAGGCGGGAGTCTTGCCGATATGTCTCACTCATAACCATCTCTTTTAATAATTTTTTTAGGCTCCAACCATCTTCATTCATCAGCTTCCAGCTCAGATAGTCTAATAGCTCCTGGTGCGTTGGTGTTGCTCCCTGGCTCCCCATATCCTCCAAAGTCTCAACCAGGCCGGTACCCCAGATTTGCTCCCACAACCTATTGACAATAGTGCGGGCGGTCAGAGGATGTTGTTTGGAGGTCATCCATTGAGCTAATTCAAGCCGATTTTGAGGATTTTTGGTAATGGATGAAAATATAGCAGGCAATCCTTCGTGAACAGTATCTTTTTTTGCCAACCAGTTGCCTCGCTCAAATATCCGGGTCGTACGAAACATGGTAGGGGTATTGTCCAACATGATAGGTGTATTGGGTATGGGTGCATTCACCAGATCCCAGAAATCTTTTTTGATTTTAGGATCATCTGTTGGAAACTTTTTTGTCGGATGAAAATAATCAAATATGAGGCAGGTCTCATCGGGGTTTTTATACTCAGTACTGGAGTAGGTCACGAAGATATCGTGGATGCCGGGTATCGGCTTTAAAGGAATCTCCACCATCACCCTTTCTTTACTTGGTTTGACTTCAAATGACCCGATAATGGGCCCCTGCAGGCTATCCAATCTGAATTGGACTAGTCCTTTTTTAAGTGCCCTTTCGTAATTGAAGATTAAAGCATCATGGTTGTCCAAAGGAAAATGAGGTATCCTGGCAGACGAAGGATTGCGCATAGACAGCCACTTGGTGTCATACAATTCACAATTGACAAAACTATTTGACTCCAAAGCGTTGACCGATGGCTGCAGGGTTTTGATGAAATGTACGATTTCCTGTACTTGCGACTCTGGCGTATGGTTTTTTGTCAAGGTGCTTTGCAAAGAATTTAACTTTGATTGCTGGTCCTCATTTAAGTGCCTGATGATAGGATAATCTGCCCAGGTATCTACATCCCTGGTATTGTTAAAATAAGCCATGAACTTATAATAATCTTCATGGCGAAAAGGATCGTATGGGTGACTATGACACTGTACGCAGGCAAAAGAAGTAGACATCAAAGTCTCCCAGGTAGTATTGACCCTGTCGATCACGGCGGCCACCCTAAACTCTTCGTTGTCTGTACCTCCCTCATCATTGGTCATTGTATTGCGATTAAAAGCTGTTGCGAGGTATTGGTCTTCCGTCGGATTGGGCAATAAGTCTCCCGCCAGTTGTTCAGTGAGAAATTGATCATAAGGCATATCCGCATTGAATGCCCGGATCAACCAATCCCTGTATCGCCAGATCACCCTATTGTCGTCTTTTTCGTAGCCTTTGGTATCAGCATATCGTGCCAGGTCCAGCCACATCGAAGTCCATTTTTCGCCATAGTGTGGAGAAGATAGCAGCGTATCGACCAATCGCTCATAATTGGCATCAGTAGGAGCTTGTACATAGGTAGAGGTGACAGAGTCTGCTCCCTGAAAACCTATTAGATCGAGGGCCAACCTTCGGGCCAAAACTTCAGGACTCGCTTCAGCAGCCTGTTTTAATCCAATCGCGGCCGCTTTGGCTTGTACAAATCTGTCCAGGTCATTTCCGGGCCAATCAGTTTTTGAATCTGGCAAGGCCGGTTTTTGAATACTTTGATAAGCCCAATGCTCACCCCATACAGCGCCCTGGCTGATCCACTCTGTCAGAACCTTGATTTCTTCCTTGGGTAAGGCACTATGGTTATAAGGCATTCGCATTTCAGGATCCTCCAGGCCGAGTCTGCGGATCATTTCACTTTGATGAGGTTTGCCTGGCACGATGGCATACTTTCCTGACTTGAGTTTTGCTTTGGCTTCTTCTTCGAATAAAAAGGATAAGCCGCCTTGTTTTTTTACACCCCCATGACAGGCGATACATTTATTATTGATGATGGGTTTTACCTGGGTACTATAATTTATGGGGTCGATTTGCCGACAGGCACCGATCATCACCAAGGCAATGAAAAACAATGAAATATTCCTTATCAAGTCCATATTCAGGGTTTGAATTTAATTCTTTTTTACTTGAATTTAAAAGTCTTCCTTATATCCATACCAGAGGATGATATTACATATATTTAACCTCCCTAAGATACCAGAGTTGTTAGATGATCGCGACTAATCTATCCAGTCAATGAATTGCTATGATTTACCGGCGCATCTCACCGTGAAGATACCCCAGCACGGACTCCGTTAAAATCTTGCCCATCGATGGCGTGAAGGGCGATACGACCTCTACTTCATAGCCACCATGCTTCCACTCATTTTCTGTAGGCAGATAACCCAGCCAACCATTGGTATACCCGTAATAAAAAGTATAAGGGAAAGGTGATCTGTCCCTTATTTCATTGGAGATTTCACAAAATAGTTCTAGTGGTGCTGACCAGATAGCAACTTCCTCATTAATTCTAAGAAAACGAATGGGCAACTTGACTGTATTATTTCCATTTTGACCAGAATGGCTATAAGCATCCAGATAGGCGGGCCAGCCGAGTTGAGCTTTTCTTGGCCCCTCTACGGTCAATGCGCCGGTAAATAATTTTATTGAGTCTGAGGTGACAGCCAGTTTATTATTGGCCTCCAAAATTTTATCTCCAAGCAAGACCCTGAATTGGCTCAGATGACCGGCCCGGGGATTTGGATACACACTGTAAATAGGAGCAAGATTGCCCGCCGCACCATTGATAAATAATACAGGTACACCTGTCTGATGCTCCACATAATTGGCTACCATCCCGGTGACATCACCACTAATCTCCACATTCTCCTGACCCAGCACAGTACCATGAATAGGATAATTGACGATAAGTGCCAGAGGGCTCCTATCAGCTTTTTCAAGACGAAGCAACCCTATACGCCTGTCTACCGGTCCATCTGGATTGAGCCCTAAAGAAGCTCGTCCATCTACATCGATCGCCCTCCGATTTATATTAGCTTGCGAATATCCCCAGCCGACACCCAACCTGGCCGGCTCAAGTTTTTGACGAGCTTCCTGGATACCTTCTATTAAGGATTTTTCGATAAAATCAGTATATGCTGTATCCACCGGATGTTTGTATCGATCGCCCATAAAAGCTTCTGCAAGACCGGGTACACCTACCTCAGGAGCTGAATGAGTATGGGTGACAGACCACCAAAAATTGACAGGCTGAATGCCTAGTTTTTTTTGCAGTATGCCCGCCACATGATCGTATTCTGAGGGTGACATGAGACAGACTTCCGTCGAAATGAGAAAAAATTGAGTGCTGCCATCGTCCAGTACGATGATTCGGTGGTAGATGCTGTCGTGAATCCCTGTCGATAGTCGGGCACCATAGCCAAGGAGTTGTTTGGGACTGGATGGGCTGATATTTTTTTTGACCACAGCTGCCCGAAAACTATTAACTGTAGATAAGCCAGATATTTTTTGACCAGAAGAAGTTGTACTCATGATCAAATCAAACCCAATGAGTAAGATCAAAACTAAAGGCAGCTTCATATTCATATTTAAAAACTTTTATTTCACGAAAGCCATGACACTATGTGTAAGACAGCTTAATTATTTTTTGCTTTTCAGGATCCATGATCTACCTGGAGCATCCACCAGAAAAGTTTCAATATTCCTGGTATCCTGCAGGGTGATATATACTCTCTGACCATCCGGACCGCCAAAAGCGATATTGCTGGGTTTTTTTCCACCGAGTGTGATTTCTTTTAATATAGTCCCTGCTGGAGATACTTTGACGATGGTTCCTTTACCATGTCGGGTGATATAGAGATTGCCATTGGCATCACAGCGCATACCATCCATGCCGAAATCCGGAAACTCGATCAGCAGCCGTTTATTAGAGATCGTACCGCTGTCAGAAAGGTCATAGGCCCAGACCTTACGCTGTACAGATTCATTGACATAGAGTGTTTTTTCATCAGGACTGACTTCAATGCCATTAGTAGTACCCATATCTTTTTCGAGCAGATGCACACTACCATCAATATTGATACGCCAAAGATTGCCTGTACTTTCTTTCCAGGATGGATCACTGGCAAAGATACGATCATGACTGTCTATGGCGATATCATTGGGTTGGTTCATAGAAGGTTCATGCGCATGGACAGTCAGCTGTTGATCCGCCATCGTGACCTTCAGGATATTGTGATTGGTGTAATCAGCTATGTACATGTCTCCTTTGCTGTCAAACCGGATACCATTGCCAATGCTGCCATTGGGCAATTCTATAAACACACTGGCTTCCCCCTGGGGCGTCACTTTTCCGATGCTGCCTTCATGCTCAAAGTTTACGGCATATAGATTGCCGGCAATATCTACAGCAGGTCCTTCAGCACCCTGTGTAAAACTATTGATTGGGGTAAAAATACTGGGTTCAAACAATGCTTGCGTCTGATCCCCATCCTTGCAGGAAAATGTTGATATCATAGTTATCCCTAAATAAAATAAAAATAATCGTTTCATGAATAGTTGGCTAAAACCCTCGTGACTGGGTTGATGAGGAAATAAAGTTAAAGTATGTTTTGATGGGAAAAGGTGTTTTGCAAAGCAATTTGCAAAAAACGATACACACCAAAAAACTGCAGCAAAATATTTTCTGATTAGAAAATTAGTTTTGAGGCGATTAAGAGACACTTCCATGTACCTTAAATTGGAATCCTTAGACCTATTTAACTTTGACAAAATTCTATTTAAATCGATTGATTCGTTCAGGATTACAATTGATTGGCTTTAAGAAAATGCTCCTTAAAAACAGAAAGGGCTAACTGACATGGTCAGCTAGCCCCTAAATATTAGTTATAGATGAAATATCAAATATTAATCACTATCCCTATTGAAGTCGCGATCACCACCTCGGAATCCACCTCGGTCGTTACCACCGCGTCCACCGCCGCTGCCACCTCTGTAGCCG